>Ga0209723_1000029_pt1 | contig 282636 bp, 219 predicted proteins | sample BiotimSIPDNA_2_FD_185750 | JGI IMG/M metagenome (GOLD analysis project Ga0209723, IMG submission 185750) | Anaerobic biogas reactor microbial communites from Washington, USA - Biogas_R2 time_0 SIP DNA (SPAdes) (version 2) | ecosystem: Engineered > Bioreactor > Anaerobic > Unclassified | place... | reverse complement strand
GGTTGTTACCAGCAGTGACTCACCTTCGGGCAGTTGTCCCATAGTTATCACCAGGACCTACAGGGTTACGGATGTGTGTGGCAACTGGAGTGAGGTTACCCATACTATCAACATAGATGATACTACAGCACCCACTTTCACAGCTCCGCCTGACATTACCATATGTCGTGACATAAATGGTAATTATGACCGGGATACAACCAATACAGGAGTTGTGTATGATGAGAATGATAACTGTGATACTTCACTGGATGCAATCTATACTGACTCTGATGTAAATATGGGTACTGTGGACGCGGTTGGATACATAACAAGAACATGGACCCTCACAGACAACTGCGGCAATGAAACTGTAAAGTATCAGACCATCTGGGTCCAGCCTGTCCCACGAATATCAGTAACTGTCCCGGATACCCTCTTCTGCAACGGATCAACAGTTGAGTTTGCAATAGACTCACTCGTGGTCTCAAAAGGAGAGGTGATGTATGACCTGGATGTAACTTACCCTGCAGGTGTGCCCGGCACCCTCACAGACGGACAGAGACAGATAGCAGACATATCAGACCATCTGGTCAACAGCACCGACAGCTACCAGACGGTAACCTATCACTTCAGACCCTACATCCAGGGCAAACCCGGCGATCCGACCTGTAACGAAGGTGTTGAAGTTATAATAGCAATACATGTGGAGCCAACCGCCAGGGTGGACCTGACGCTTACAGATGACGAACTGTGCAACGGCGAAAATGTCAATATCGAGCTTTCTACGGTGACAACACCCTACAGTGGAATAGAATTCAACGTAAGCGCCCATAATGATTATCCCGAAATAACCGGTTACACAGACCGGACAGGCCTGGCACTGGCAGACCTGATCAATGAGCCGCTCTCCAACAGCGGTGACACGGCCCGACTGGTTACTTACGTTGTCTCACCGGTTACACTTGATGTCAGCGGGAACCAGAAATGTACGGGCATCAATGATACGGTCAGGGTCTGGGTCAATCCGACACCCCGGGCTACGCCTTTTAACTATACACCGCACATGTGCTACGGAGAGACTACTGACATCGTGCTGCTGTCACCTACAGTCATGAGTTCGGGGATAAACGAATTTAACTATACCATAACCTCAACTGCCCCGACCACCGTTGTAGCAGGCAACAGGGATCCGCTCAACGGCGTTGCCCCCGGCACTCACCTTCAGTTCCCGTATACCAATGAAAGTGATACGATGCAGTCAGTCTTCTTCCGGATCACTCCCAAGGTTACCGGCCCGGGTTGCCCCTACGGCCCGCCTGTTGTTTCCGAAGTTAAGGTGCACGCCCATCCTCTGCAGTCGCTTGAGATAATGGACTCGATCACCTGTGACGGTGGCCAGGACGGAGCACTGGAGATACTTCACGCACGTGGCATTGATTCAATGTGGGTTGCATGGACCGGTCCTGATTACTGGGAAGATGCCGGGTACAACATGTTTATTGCAGAAGAGTGCAGCCAGGGCTACTACACTGCCACGGTCACCGACAGCCTTGGTTGCGTTAGCTCGGCATGGCTAAACCTGCTGGCACCAAACACTGAAGTGTCATTCTACTTCAATCCCTATATTACATGTCCCGGAGCAGGAGATGCCACGGCAACCATCGCACTCACTGAAGGCAATGCTCCTCCCTATCACTACTACCTGATCAGGAACTATACTGACACTGTCTACCAGGGATCAATGACGCTGGGACACTTCTTTAACCTTGCCAATCTGAGTCCCGGCGACTATCTCCTTTCAGTGGAAGATGCCAACGGATGCAAGAAAGAGCTGCTCCAGACGCTTTATGACGCCCCGGCCACAACCGTAAAGTTCGAAAAATCACTATACGCTGAAGACAACATCTCATGCTCCGGTTATCACGACGGCTCAATAAGAGTGAGCAAAATCTCAACCTGGTACATGACAGGATCAGATACTGCATTTGTATCTACCAGGGCTCCCTATAGTTATCACTGGACCGCCACAGACGGCGGAGTCATCACCGGAAACCCGGATGACAGCCTGCTGGTTGACATTCCTGCAGGAACCTACACCCTAACGGTGACAGACAACCTCGGATGTCAGTTCCAATTCACCGAGGTGATGACCGAACCTGACGGCATTGACCTCCTTGATGAAGATATCTCACAGAGTCCTGATGGAAATTACCAGATCTCCTGCCACGACGGCTCTGACGGCTATATCACTCTTCAGTTTGACGGTGGTACAGGCGCCTACAGTTACGAATGGACCGGTCCTGATGGATTCACTGCAGATACTGAGTCGCTGACATCATTAGGAGCAGGAACATACGATCTGACAGTGACTGATGCCAGCCTCTGCCACAAGAGTTACTCATGGACTCTGCACCAGCCGGACTCATTGAGCATTGCTGTCAACACTTCACATACACCTGACGGAGCATACAATATCGGATGTCATGGCGACAATGGCACCATTGACATCACTGTGACCGGAGGCAGCGGTCCCGGCACCTATACCTACTCCTGGACCAGCATTGAAGATCCGGAGTGGACAAGCAATCTGGAGGACATTGATGTCAATGCCGGACACTATCAGCTGCAGCTCACCGATGTCAACGGATGCACCAATACCAAGTCAGTAGAGATGACTCAGCCGGAACCGCTCGGCCTGGAACTGGTAATCTCAGAAATAACCTGCCTCAATTCTCCCGCGTACGATGACGGTGCAATTAACCTTACCGTCAGTGGAGGAAAGGCGCCATACACTTATTCATGGACCGGCCCCTCCGGATTTACATCATCACTGGAGGATATCTCCTCCCTGACTGAAGGCACTTACTCGGTTACAGTCACAGATGATTACGGGTGCACCATCTCTACAGATACAGTTCTTACACTGCCTGAACCGCTTACTATTGAAGCTCGCCTGTCTGATTACAATGGGTACAGTGTCAGTTGTCTCGGCAGAGCCGATGGATGGATAAAAGTAGCAACCCTGACTGGTACTGCTCCGTATGAATATACGTGGACCGGTCCTGATGGATTCACGGCAACCTTAACGGATTCAATCTATGCACTGAAGGAGGGCACATATACTGTAACCGTTACTGACAGCCACCTCTGCACCATGACACAGGATATCAGCCTTGCCTCTCCGGGGCAGCTGAGTATGATACTAAGTGAAGGGTCAAGCAACGGCGGCAGTTATAACATCAACTGTAACGGAGCTGCAACGGGAACCGTTATTGTAACTGCTGTCAATGCTGCCGGCACTCCGGGGTATCTCTGGTCAGACGGCCAGACAGGTGCATCGAGAGACAACCTGCCGGCAGGATTGCATGAGGTTATTATTACTGATGCCAACGGCTGCATTGCTGATACTTCACTCACCCTTACACAACCTGACTCTCTCAGGATCAGCTTCAGCATAATCTCTCCGTACTGTCCGGAGAGCAATGACGGAAGCATCTTTGCAGGTGTGACAGGAGGTGAGGGCGCTTACACCTTCGTCTGGAGTGACGGTCAGACCACCCAGGAGGCAACAGGCCTGATACAGGGTCTTTACATTGTTGAAGCAAGAGACTTCAACGGATGCGTGATTGCGGACTCACTGCAGCTCAACGCATTGAATGAAATCTGCGTGGGAATTCCAAATGCTTTCTCTCCTGACGGGGACGGAATAAATGAGTATTGGAATATCACCAGGATAGCATTTTACAGCGAAGCAGAAGTAATAATCCTCAACAGGTGGGGTGAGATGGTATGGAAATCCGAAAGGGGTTACCCTGAGCCATGGGATGGACGTGCTTCAAACGGAAAGATACTCCCGATGGATTCATATCACTATGCAATTGACCTGCACAACGGCGAGAGACCTATTGTGGGGCATGTGACCATTATCAGATAGGTTATGAACATAAGCAAAGGAGCATATAAGGTGAAAAAAGGATTGTTCATAATAGCCGCGTTGCTTATTGGCGCAGGGCTCGATGCCCAGCAGTTGCCTGTCTACAGCCAGTACCTGTTCAATAAATATCTTATCAATCCTGCTGTTGCCGGCAGCGACGGCTACACAAGCCTGAATCTTACAACCAGGCAGCAATGGACAGGATACCAGGGTGCACCGCAGACTTACTCGCTGAGCTACAATGGAAGGATTCTGAAGCAGAAGTACAGCATCAGGGAAAATCTCTTTGACAAGAAGGTCTTCAAACCCCATACCGAGGGTCGTGTGGGTTTTGGCGGAACGGTTTTTTCGGACATCAACGGTCTCGTCCGGCGCACAGGCTTTTCCACTTCGTATGCATATCATATATGGCTTCGTGGAGGCACTCAGCTGTCGCTGGGTCTGGCCTTTACGGGTTATCACTACAAGATTGACCAGCGCCAGATACAATTTGAAAATCCTGATGAGCCATGGCTGAATACTGACTTCAGGAAAGGCATCTTTGTTCCCGATTTCAACTTTGGGGCCTACCTCCTGAACCGGAAGTATGCCATCGGGTTCTCGGTACAGGAGCTGATGGAAGGTTTCGTCAGGGCAGGAAGCCAGGCCTACAATGATCTTAAGATTCAAAGGAGTTATTACCTCTTTGGTAATTACGATTTTGAGCCTGACAACAAGAACCTGATCCAGCCTTCCGTGATGCTCAAGATGTCAGAACAGCTCAGGCCGCAGGCTGACATAGGGATTACCTGGTCCTATGACAACAAGATATGGATAGGTACAACCTTCAGAACGGGCAGCGCCATAATTGCCAACGTGGGCGTAAGGAGAGACAGGCTCTTCCTCGGTTACTCGTTTGATTTTACCCTGAATGCCATACAGATGTCTACTTATGGGTCACATGAGTTCATTGTGGCAGTACGCTTCGGAGATACCCCGAGGAAGTATCGCTGGCTTGACAGGTATTAGACGGTCCCTTTTGAGATTAAATAGACAAGTGAACTGGCTTTCTCTTTGCGAAGGAGATTTCGCAGAGCGATGAAAAGGCCGGTCAACACTCCCCTGGCCAGTGGCAGCCTATTGCCGTTGTTCCTCCTGTTTTCCGCAATGCAACACCCTAAAAATTATTCTGGATAATATCGTATAGTTCTTGCTGCTCTTGATCCATCTTAAGCAGATGGCTTTCTGTATGATTGGATGCAGGGAGGGTAATAGTTATCTGGTACATGTTATGAGTGACTTCTGTTGCTTTTTTCAGTGACAGTGTTGATTTGGCCTGATACAATGCTCTTTCCAGGTCTTTGTATATGCAGTAAGCTGTGAAGGCAATGCAGATATGAGCCTCTATTCTGTCACGCAGTCTATGGTAAATCGGCCTTATCCGTAAATCAGTCTTTGACATCCGGAATGCCTTCTCCACAAACCACAGATTTTTATAATTCTGCATGACCTCCTGGTTACTTATCCTGCTGTTGGTGATATAGCCTTTAAGTCCGTCCCAGACGTGATCATAATTGTACTTTTCGTAATCAATATCAATGGTTATCTCTCCTGTTAGCCGCAAGTATTTATTGTAACCCCTTTTGTTTATGTGTGATTTTGTAAGTCTGCCTGCTTTTATTTGCTTCTCAAGTCGCATCAGACCACGCCTTCGGTTGTATTCATCCTTTGTCGCCCTGACAGATGAGTAATTAACTATGAGCCTTGTATCTTCAGATCTTGCTATGCTAATCGTTGATCCATCGGTAAAGGTGGTCTGCAATATCTTCTTTTTAATCCTCTCCGGCTCACTCTTCAACCGGGCGCCAAGAATGTACTCATACCCATTTTCTTTCAATGCCATCATGTTTTCATTGGAAAGCAATCCGGCATCTGCCACAACAACTGGCTTATCCAGACTGAACTTACGGCTTATCTTCTCAAGAAATGGAATAAGTGTATGACCTTCATAAGTATTGCCCTCGTAGATATCATACCCGATGGCATAGCCGCCCATGCCTACCAAAAGACCAATGAAGATCTGGGGCTGCTGATGCTTGCCATCCTTGGAGAAGCCGGTCTTGCGAAGATCATCCTCGTCGGAGGCTTCAAAATAGAGCGTGGTCATATCGTAAAACACCACACTGATCTTCCCCTCAAGAACTCTTAGTGTATGAGCAAAAGCTATTTGCTCTACCTGATCCTTCAACCGACTGTTGAGCTTATCCAGAAAACGGTATACACTATCAATCTCTAGGCTTACTCCCTGGTACCGGGAGAGGTAATCGATGGTCTTCAGCTTGCTCAGTGGGAAGGCAATGCGTGAGATAACCAGATGACGAAAGAGCTCTTCTCCGATTTTATTAAACCCAATATGATCATAGATCTTCCCAAAGATTATCTCAGGGCCAACTGTTTGTATGTTCGAGTTGCTAAGGGTAGATAGGACGCTCCTTATCATCTGATCGCTCTCAGAGGGGAAGAGATCCGGCGGCTTGGATTGGTGATCTATCTCCTGCTGGGCCTTTTGGACTAAACGATCTATTTCCTGCCGTGTGGTGGCGGAACCAAAGCTTCTGACCACTTTATACCGCCCTCTGGCCTTGCTAATTATCTGAACACTAGTACTTCCAGATCTGTTTTTGAGTTGTCTGACAAACATTCTGATATTTTTTGCAACACCCAAATTTACTAACCTAGTATTGATTTACAATAGGTTACGTGGGTGTTGCAAAAAAATGCGGAAAACAGGCTGAATGCCATACAGATGTCTACTTATGGGTCACATGAGTTCATTGTGGCAGTACGCTTCGGAGATACCCCGAGGAAGTATCGCTGGCTTGACAGGTATTAGACGGTCCCTTTTGAGATTAAATAGACAAGTGAACTGGCTTTCTCTTTGCGAAGGAGATTTCGCAGAGCGATGAAAAGGCCGGTCAACACTCCCCTGGCCAGTGGCAGCCTATTGCCGTTGTTCCTGTAGCTTAACGAAGAGATATAGAACAGATCGAGCGGCAGTGGCACAATCCTTTCACAGTTAAACCCGCGTGCACCAACGAACTTTTGCAAAGCGTCAGGAGTGAAATGCCACAGGTGTCGCGGCACATCCAGCGCTGCCCACCTTTTCCCGAACCATTCGGCATCGGCCGATGAGAAGTTTGGCAGGGCGATAATGCACCTGCCGTCATCTTTCAGTAATCTTCGCACCTCATTGAGCCATTGGCCGGGTTCATACAGATGCTCAAGCACATGCCAGAAGGTGATACAGTCAAAAGATCCCGTGGCAAAATCCTCTATCCTGTCCGGTGTGGTTACACTGAGGCTGAAATGAGAGGCAGAGTACTCCCTGGCCTGGTCATTGGGTTCAATTGCCGATACCTGCCAGCCTCTCTCTTTCATGTAAGCGGCATAGTAGCCTGTGCCGCTGCCTACATCCAATAAGGAGCCGGAATGCTTACCGGTAACAAGTGTAGTCAGCCGGTGTTTACGACCCAGCATATAGTTGCGTGCCAGGTGATACAGGTGATCTGAAAAATTCTTTTTCCTGTCAGTATGTGAGATATACTCCCCGGAGAGATAGTATCCGCCTGCCTCCTCTTCGGGGGGCGGATCTGCCGTCCATCCCATGCCACATTCCTCACAACGCCTGATAAGGTACTCCCTGCCGCTGACCAGGTAATCCCTTGCACGAAAGAGATCAACAATACGGTTTGCTGAGCATGCCGGGCAGCGGTGGAGATCAGGCATTGGTACGGCGCTGTTTGAAGATGGGAATTGCTGCCAGTACCAGGAATGCCAGCAGCAGGATTGACCCTGCCAGGGACACCTTGTTCCCGATCTTGTATGACTCCGGCTCAAACCTGAAGGTTATGGTATGGCTTCCGGCAGGCAGAGTCATTCCTCTCAGGACATAATTGGCCCTGAAGTGATCAGCGGGGATATCATCAATAAAGGCTTTCCAGCCGTATTTGTAATAGATTTCAGAGAAGATGGCCACCCTCTCTGAGGTCAGCTCAGCCCTGTAGGTAAGCAGGTTGGGTTCATATGATGTAAGGTAGATGGTATCGCCCGGACTGGCGGCAGTTGCAGCCACGGGGATCATCTCCGCGAACCTTCGGTCTGCCACAGCCACCTCTTTCGGATTTATGGTCCTGACCGCCTGCAGTTCCGCATCAGCATTCTCAACCAGGGTTATCCCATTAACCAGCCACACATTTCCTGAAGCATACCTGTTATATAGTGGCGCAGAGCCGGGATCGAGGATGATATACCGGGTATTCAGCATGTTGAGTATGCCAAGGTTCTGCATAACCCCTGCGGCCTCTTCCATTGTAGTGCTGGTCCTGAGGCTGGATATCAGTGAGTTGATATCATCCGTCAGGCCTGTCTCTATGAGTTCCTGGTATCTCTTCATCTTTGCTCCGCTGTACCCGCCTATGGATTGGTGATAGTATGATGTGGAGGCGTCATTGAATACTGATACTGTAAGGTTAAGTACACGGAATTCGCCCTCGTCGCTCAGTATCTCTTTATCAGCCGCGGATGGGGCAAACGAGCTGGCTGCAGCCCTTTTTGTCTGAAAATTGGAGCTGCCAAGATACCTTGCATCCACCGGTATCTGATCAACAAGGAAGAGAACAACCAGTCCCAATAATGCATAAGCAGGTTTGATTTTGCCTTTCAGAGAGAACCATATCAGTGCGGCACCGCCGGAGATAAAGACAAATGACCGGAGGGCATCAGTGCGAAGCATTGCCTTTCTGTCAGCAACCATTGCATCCTTGATCCATGCCAGCGAATCAGGGAATGATTGCTCATCAGGCCTGAGGAATGATCCTGCCAGTCCCGGCATCAGGAAGAAGATGAAAGCCAGTCCGCCCGTGATCAACGCAGCTGTCAGCACGGATTTTGCTGCTTTGTTCCTGTCAATGGTTCCTTCTGATAACTCCCTGAGAGCAAGCACACCAAGCAGAGGCACCAGTACTCCTGCCATGACCAGTGTCATGGATACCGCCCTGAACTTGTCATACCCCGGAAAGAAATCAATGAACAGGGAGGTAAGGGGCATGAAATTTTTGCCCCATGACAGAAGGAGCGAGAGCAGGGCTGCGGTAAGAATCCACCATTTCTCCCTTCCTTTGATGACCAGCAGGCCCAGCACGAAGAGGAAAAGCACCACCGCCCCGAAATAAACCGGTCCGCTGGTGCTCGGCTGTTTGCCCCAGTACCTGTAGAGCTGTCCCTGTGCTTGTCCCATATTGTTCTTGCGCAGCACCTTTAACGTCTCAGAGTTGTTGTCGAAAGGGGCTGATGCTCCACCCTTGAGGTTGGGTATCAGGAATGTAAGAGACTCGCCAATCCCATAGCTCCACTGCGTGATATATTCCTTGTCGAGACCTTTTTCATTTGTGCCTTCAGCTTTTGAAAGTTCACTCTTGCCCCTTGTTGACTCCTTGCTGTATTCCCAGGTGGAATATAGCGAAGCGAAATTGACACTGAAAGCAATCAGCGCCGCCACCACCAGGACTCCCAGGGGTTTGAGGAAGGAGGGGATCACTTTGCTTTTTATGGAATGTATAAGCTCGAAAATGCCGAAGACAAGAACTATGAGGCCTGTATAATAGGTTATCTGAACGTGATTGGCCATTATTTGCAGGGAAAGGAACAGGGCAAAGAGGGCTGCTCCAGCCAGGATATTTTTCCTGAATGAATAGACTACCGAACCAATTACCGGCGCCATCCACGCCATGGCATAGGCTTTTGTATTATGCCCGGCAGAGAGACTCACAAAGAGGTATGATGAAAATCCGTATGCAATTGCCCCGGCCATCGCCAGCCAGGGATTGACTCTGAAGAACAGCAGCATGATATAGAATCCCAGCATTGAAAGGAATAGTGCCGCTACCGGGGTCTTATACAGTTTCAGGAAGTCATCGAGGTGTTTGAACAGGTTCCCGGGATATAAGACAGAGATAGTATATGCCGGCATTCCTCCGAACATGGAGTTGGTCCACAGTGGTTCCCTGCCATATTTGTCGCGGTAATCGCTTATCTCCTTTGAAGATCCCTCATATACTTTTGTGTCGTGGGCATTGATCTTTCGACCCTCAAGCACGGGGTAGAAGTATGCAAAGGAGATCACCGTAAAGAAGAGCACGGCAATAAAGTGCGGCAGGGCTGATTTGAACAGGCTCGGTTTCATTGGATGGTGGTTAAGCAGGTTTCCCGCGGTTTGATATTATCCGACAAAAATACACCAACTGATCCTTAAATCAAATGAGTATATTGTTATACATTTGCCGGAGCAGCAAATGCAGATGGGAATAGTTCAAAGGCAGACGATACGCGGGACAGCATGGTCTTATCTGGGAGCCCTCCTCGGGTTTGTCAATCTTATTCTTCTTTCACCCAGGATATTCACAACAGGAGAGATAGGGGTAGTACAGCTGCTTCTTTCGTTTGCAACCATGCTCGCTCAGTTCTCAAGCCTCGGATTCACCAATGTGATAAACAGGCTCTTTCCCTGGTTCAGGGACGGGAAGGGCAGACATCACGGATTCCTGGGGCTGGCTTTGGTCATAACCCTGGCAGGTTTTATCATCGCCCTGCTGGTGCTGAAGTTCTATGGACCGCACTTTGTGGAGACCAACATGGAGCGCTCCCCCTTAATAACAGAATACTCACTTTTTCTTCCGGCACTGCTGTTAATAACACTTCTGTTCAATCTGCTCGACAATTACAACAAGGTCCTTTATGATGCTGTTCTGGGCACATTCCTTCGCGAGTTCCTGTTCAGGGTGTTTAACCTGGCGCTGATCTGTCTCTTCTGGGCAGGCATCATTGATTTTGACGGTTATGTCTTTGGCTACGTGGTCTCGCAGGGAATACCCCTGGCAGTGATTTTTATAAGCCTGTTGAAGAGGGGAGAGATCTCGCTCAGGCTGGAGCCCGGTCATCTCACACCGCATTTAAGACGCGAGATCATCATCCTATGCCTTTTCGGGATACTCACCGGTATCGCCACGGTGACCCTTACATCACTTGATAAACTCTTTGTGAACAGGTATCTTGGTGAGGCCGAGGTTGGTATCTACTCTATAGCATCATATTTTGCCGTGCTGATAGCGCTGCCCGGAAGGTCGGTATCAAAGATCTCAATTCCCTTCCTGGCAGAAGCGTGGAAAAAGGATGACCTGGCAACAATTGATTACCTGTATTCACGTAGCAGTACAGGCCAGTATACAATAGGTCTGCTGATCTTCATCGGGTTGATGGTCAATATGGACAATATCTTCAGGCTGCTGCCGGAGGCCTATTCAGGCAGTGCCGCCGTGATAATCCTGATAGGCCTTGGATACCTGGTGAGCGTATCCGCCGGTGTGAATAGCGTTATTCTCGCCACCTCATCTTTATACAGGTTTCAGACCTGGCTGATGCTGGTCTTGATAGCCCTCTTTGTTGTTACAAGCGTTATCTTCATCCCGCTCTTCGGAATAACAGGGGCTGCTCTTGCATCAATGGTTTCCAATATTATTTACAGCCTGCTTGGTATTTTGCTCACCGGAAGGAGGTTCGGCCTCTGGCCATACAGCATGACACATCTGAAAATCACCCTTTTGGGCCTGGCTGCAATGATTGCCGGCTTCCTCATTCCACAATTTTCACTTGTTCCGGACATCCTGCTGCGAAGCCTCCTGGTGGCACTGATCTTTACAGCCGGGGTGTGGTACTGGAAACTCTCCGATGACTTTACCGGCATGGCAGAAAAGGCGATGGAGTGGTTCAGGAAGAGGCTGTAAGATAATCCGGAAATACTGATTGGCTGAACAGGGATGGATCTGCCGGCAGTCTGACAGTGAGGATCAGCCTTTCAGGGGCCTCAGGTTACCTCAGCCTGTCAAGTATCTCACCCAGCTTTACTGTCAGCGCCCTGCGTGAATATTCAAGATGATGGCCGCTTCTTTTGACCGGTTTGCCTTCAGCCACCTTCAGGATAAAATCACGGATTCCCTGCACATTATCATAGTCATATATTCCCTGGTAGCCGCACAGTTTCAGCAGGCGTGCAGCATCACCGTCTGACGGGCCAAGGAGCAGAACAGGCTTTTCCGTTGCCAGGTATTCAAATATCTTCCCTGTCAGGATTGACCTGTTTGACCTGTGATCAGGGATGATCAGCAGCAGCATGCTGGAGTTCATCATATGCCGTATGGCTTCAGGGTGCTCGCAATAATCAATAAACTCGGTACTATTGCCATCATCACCGGCAGGGAAAAGGGCCTGAATGTCACCCGGTACTGTGCCTACAAACTTTAGTGCCACAGGCCTGCCGTCAATCCTGAGATCCCTGACTGCTTCAATGAAGCTTTTCACGGGGTAAACAGGAGAGAGGGTGCCCACATAGGTTATGGTGAACCTCTCAGGTGTTACGGATGCCAGTCCCTGGAAATCCTCCTCATCAAACCCGTTGGGCAGCACATCTGTTTTTTCCGGTAAATTTTCTCCTCTTTCAGCAAAGGATGATGCGAGGGACTGCCCCACCGTTATTATCCTGTCCGCTCTGTTCAGCACTTTCTTTTCCAGGTGTTGATCAATCATGCGTGCGGGCAGCAATGGCCTGAACATATCATAATAGTAAATGTCCGTCCAGGGATCACGCATGTCAGCAACCCATTTCAGATGAGGGAAGCGGCGCTTCAGCCTCAGTCCTATAAGTTGCGTTGAATGGGGCGGACTGGTTGTAATGATATGGGAGATGTTCCCTGTTCTTATCAGTTCGGACGCTTTTCGGAAGGCAAACCTGTTCCATCCTTTTCTGGGATCGGGAATGAAAAAGTTGCCCCTGATGAAGCGGCTCACCAGGCTCTTCAATCCCTTCTCTTTACCCGAGGCAAATCCGGCATGAGGGATTTTTGTCTGGTCCCTGTTGTACAGGGCAAAGAAATTAATTGCTTTCGTCCTGTGCACTTCAACATCCAGCGGTATCTCATCGAACAGTGAGTTGTCCCTGAAAGGGTATGCTGCATACTCAGGATAGACGGTAAGTACAACCGGCAGCCAGCCTGATGAGGGAAGGTATTTGGTGAATTTTAGCCAGCGCTGCACTCCGGCCCCTCCGCTGGGGGGCCAGTAGTAGGTGATAATCAAAACCTTTGCCGGCCCGGCTCTCATATCAGAGTCTTTTAAGCTGTTCCTGCATACTTACCTTGTCAGCTATGATAGCCCGTAATTGTGCAATTGGCACGCGCTCCTGCAGCATTGAGTCGCGGTACCTGATGGTCACTGTCTCATCCTGCACCGTCTGATAGTCAATGGTGATGCAATAGGGAGTCCCGATGGCATCCTGCCTGCGGTAGCGCTTGCCAATTGAGTCTTTTTCGTCATACTGACAGTTAAAATCAAACTTCAGGTCGTTGACTATCCGGCGTGAGATATCCGGAAGACCATCCTTGCGTACCAGCGGCAGCACCGACAGCTTCACCGGTGCAAGCACGGCCGGAAGACGCAGCATAACCCTGCTGTCATGTACTCCGTCTTCCTTTGTGAGATCCTCCTCATAGTAGGACGCTGCTATCACCTGGAGGAACATGCGGTCAACACCGATGGAGGTCTCTATGACGTATGGTATGTATGATTCATTCTTTTCCGGATCAAAGTATTGCATCTTCTTCCCGCTGTACTGCTGATGCTGCCTCAGATCGAAGTCGGTACGCGAATGGATCCCCTCCACCTCCTTGAAGCCGAACGGGAACCTGTACTCTATGTCAGCCGCTGCATTGGCGTAGTGGGCAAGCTTATCATGATCATGAAAACGATAGTTGTCATCACCGAAGCCCAGGGCCCGGTGCCATCTCATCCTTATCTCCTTCCAGTGTCTGAACCAGTCCAGCTCGGTGCCGGGCTTAACGAAGAACTGCATCTCCATCTGCTCAAACTCCCGCATCCGGAAGATGAACTGGCGTGCCACGATCTCGTTCCTGAAGGCCTTGCCTATCTGGGCTATGCCGAAAGGTAGCTTCATGCGGCCGGTCTTCTGCACGTTGAGGAAGTTAACGAAGATACCCTGGGCGGTCTCCGGGCGAAGATAGATCTTCATTGCTCCGTCAGATGTTGATCCTATCTCCGTGGCGAACATAAGGTTGAACTGCCTTGGCTCGGTCCAGTTACAGGTGCCGGAGACAGGGCAGACAATAGCATTGTCAACAATGATCTGTCTCAGCTCAGCCAGATCCGGGCCGGCCATGGCCTCAACAAACCGTCTATGGAGGCTGTCAAATTTTCCCCGGATCTCAACAACACGCGGATTGGTTGCCCGGTAAAGAGCCTCGTCAAATTTTTCACCGAACCGTGTCCTGGCCTTCTCAACCTCTTTCTCAATCTTTTCATTCAGCTTCTCAAGATGCTCCTCAATGAGCACATCGGCACGGTATCGCTTCTTGCTGTCACGGTTGTCAATCAGCGGGTCATTGAATGCGTCAACATGACCTGAGGCTTTCCATATTTCCGGGTGCATGAATATAGCTGAGTCAAGCCCGACTATGTTTTCATTCATAAGCACCATACTGTCCCACCAGTACTTCTTTATGTTGTTCTTCAGTTCAACACCGTACTGGCCGTAATCATAGACAGCGCCCAGACCATCATAAATTTCACTTGACGGAAATACATAGCCATACTCCTTGCAGTGAGCGACCAGCTTTTTGAATACATCTTCCTGAGCCATCCTGATTTTGTGATTATCCCGGTTAATAACCGGGCAAAAGTATATTAAAATCCGCTGTTTTACAATCTGAACATTAGTCTGAAATCAATTTGTATCTTTACTTTTCGTTCTGAAATAACCAGTATGAAAATTAGGTGTGATTTTCTTGTGATAGGGTCAGGCATAGCAGGGCTCTCGTTTGCGCTCAAGGCAGCCGTTCATGGAAAGGTGTGCGTGATTACGAAAGCAAAGATGGATGACTGCAGCACTAACTATGCCCAGGGAGGCATTGCCGCGGTGATGTATGAGCCTGACAACTTCGACAAACATGTGAGGGATACCATGATTGCCGGTGCCGGATATTGTGATGAGGAGGTGGTGAGAATGGTTGTCAGTGAAGCTCCTGCCCGCATCAGGGAGATGATAGAGATGGGAGTGGATTTTGACAAGAAGCCTGACGGCACACTTGATATGGCAATGGAGGGAGGTCATACCGAGCACCGGATACTGCACCATAAGGACTCTACCGGAGCCGCAATTGAGCAGGTACTTATAGAAAAAGTGCGGGAACATAAAAACATTCAGGTATTCGAGGACCATTTTGCCATTGATCTTCTTACCCAGCACAACCTGGGAGAGTATGTCACCAGGGAGTGGACCAACATTGAATGTTACGGAGCTTATGTTGCTGATCTGGGTACCAGCAGGGTAAAGACTTTCCTGGCAAAGATGACGGTGCTGGCCACCGGCGGGTGCGGCAATATCTATCTCACAACCACCAATCCTGAAGTTGCAACCGGTGATGGTGTTGCAATGGTCCACCGTGCCAACGGCAAGCTTGAGAACATGGAGTTTATCCAGTTCCATCCCACCTCGCTATATGACCCCAATGTCAGACCCTCTTTCCTGATCACGGAGGCTTTGAGGGGCTTCGGCGCGGAGCTGCGCAACAGTGACGGAGAGAAGTTCATGCCTAAATACCATGTCAGGGGATCACTTGCTCCCCGTGATGTTGTTGCCAGGGCAATTGACAACGAGATGAAACTGCGTGGAGATGATTTTGTATGGCTCGACTGCACCCATCTTGACGGTGAGCAGGTCAGGTCACACTTCCCTCATATATATGAGAAATGCATGTCTAAAGGTATTGACATAACGAAAGAGATGATACCGGTTGTGCCTGCAGCACACTATTCATGTGGCGGGGTGAAGGTGGACATGCACGGAAGAAGTTCTATCGACAGGCTCTATGCCATCGGGGAGGTCTCTTCCACGGGGCTCCATGGAGCCAACAGGCTGGCATCCAACTCACTTATTGAGGCAGCTGTTTATGCTCACAGGGCTGCGGAAGACGCCTCGGCACGGATTGCAGACCTCAGTTTCAAGGAAAAAATACCCCTGTGGAACTATCACGGCACCACCCACCTTGAGGAGATGATCCTCGTAACCCAGAACTACAGGGAGATGCAGATGATCATGAGCAACTATGTGGGCATAGTCAGGTCAGACCTCAGGCTGGCGCGGGCAAAGACACGCCTGGAGATCATATACCAGGAGACGGAGGATCTGTACCGCAGATCAACCCTGTCAAGGCCCCTGATTGAGCTCCGAAACCTCATCGCTGCCGGATACCTTGTGATCAAGATGGCCCAGAACAGACAGGAGAGCCTCGGACTGCACTATTCAATAGATTATCCTGCAAGACCCGGATCAGAATTTTAAACCTGGATAAATATGAAATACAACGAAACCATCTTCCCATCAGAAGAAACAATGGATACTCCTTTCATGACTGCCCCCTTCAGGGGGAAGAATGCCTTCTGGAGATATTTTGTAGGAGTAGTTGCACCATTCATTGCAGCCAACGTGATCGGAGCACTGCCTCTTGCCGCGGTAATCATAACCAGGACCCTTGAAGGTTCGCCCATGCCTCAGAAAGGCGGCATGCCTGACTTTGAGGCTATGGGGATAAACCTTAACGTTGGTTTTGTGCTTAACATTATTCCTTTCCTGTTGGGTTTGCTGACTATCATTCTCCTGGTCAAGCCGCTTCACAACCGCAGTTTTCAAACGGTAGTCAACGGAGGAAGAAAAACCAGATGGGGAAGGGTATTCATGGCTGCCCTGGTCTGGATAGTTGTATCAGCCGTGTGGATGATCTATTCTCTGAAAAGTGATCCGGGCAATTTCAGGATCAACAACACCTCAACATCTCTCATTGTGCTTGCAATCCTGGCTCTTACCCTGATTCCTTTTCAGGCTGCATTTGAGGAGATACTGTTCAGGGGTTATCTCATGCAGGGATTTGCAGTTCTGGCACGGAACAGGTGGATACCAATAGTGGTTACCTCACTGCTCTTCGGGCTGATGCACGGTCTTAACCCCGAGGTGCAGCAATACGGCTTTTTGACCATGATGCCGCAGTATATCTTTTTCGGCCTGGTTTTCGCCGTGCTGACAATGTTTGACGACGGTATAGAGATGGCCATAGGCGCCCATGCGGCAAACAACATTTTCCTGTCAGTGCTGATAACACATGATGATATGGCCCTGCAGACCCCTGCTCTGTATGAACAGGTACAGATCTATCCCTGGAAAGAGTTTGCGGGCCTGGTTGTCATGTCAGTAGTTTTCCTGGTCATAATGGCAATAATATGCCGCTGGAAGGATATCAGAAAGCTTTATGCAAGGATCATTGTTCCAGTGGTGGCCCCGGAGGTGTCAGATGCCGTAGATGCCGGTTGATCTGTCAAACCTGCATCCACCCCATTTATCCCTGATCTCGCCGATGATTGCACGGATCTCATCCACTTCAGTGGAGGTGAGCAGTCTGAGTCGTGTTTCCCTGAAGCCGGGAAGGCCTTTGAAATAGTTTGAAAAGTGGCGGCGCATCTCAAATATTGCCGGTTTACCTTCCTTGTGTTCAAGTGATTTTTCCAGGTGGAGCAATGCCAGCTCTGCCTTTTCTTCCACCGTTGGTTCGGGAAGTATCTCCCCGTTATCGAGGTAATGGCGTATCTCCCTGAATATCCATGGTCTGCCGAAGGTTGCCCTTCCAATCATGATACCGTCAACACCATATCTGTCAAACATCATGAGAGCCCTTTCCGGTCCGTTGACATCACCGTTGCCAATGACCGGTATTTTCATCCTGGGGTTGTTCTTTACTTCCCCTATCAGGGTCCAGTCAGCCTCACCGCGGTACATCTGTGACCTTGTACGGCCATGAATGGTTATCCCGGCGATGCCTGTATCCTGTAACCGCTCAGCTACCTCAGTGATGATCTTACTGTTGTCATCCCACCCGAGCCTCGTCTTAACCGTTACCGGAATCTTTACTGCTTTCACAATGGCAGTTGTCATTTCAATCATCAGCGGGATATTCTGGAGCATCCCGGCTCCGGCTCCGCGGGTAGCAATCTTCCTGACGGGACAACCGAAGTTCAGATCAATCAGATCCGGTCCGGCTTCTTCAGCCCGTAAAGCGGCATCAACCATTGATTCAATGATGTGCCCGTAGAGCTGTATCCCGATAGGACGCTCATAATCAAAAAGATCAAGTTTCTTAACGCTGCTGCGGCCGTCCCTGATAAGACCGTCCGAGGAGATGAACTCGGTATACATGAAATCAGCACCGAACATCTTGCAGACGTACCGGAAGGAAGGATCGGTGATATCTTCCATGGGAGCCAGGAAGAGAGGTCGCTCCCTTAATATCGTGTTCCCCAGTTTCAATTGCTGATTAGTTGTTCTCCTCCTGGCCAGACCCGAAAAGGGTGGGAGAGAGATCCTTCCTGACCATCTCGTTCTTGCGGAAGACATATACCACTCCGTACCTTTCGGCACTTGCCCTCTTCTCATCTTCAGGCAGTGATGAAAAACCGGATTCGATCTCATTCCAGAGAATGGTTATCAGTTCATCCACTTCCCGGCGCATGTCGGAGGTTTTGTTTACACACTCTGAAGCCCTTCTGTTAATTGTCTTATAATGATTCCGCGTCTCAAGAAATTTTTCATAACGCACCTTGACCACAGCGATGGTCGGGTTGGTAACAGGACTGCTCCCCTTCCTGATCCTGTATTCCTCTCCGTCAATGATCCGTTTGCCCCATGCAACCAATTCATTCTCAGTGGTAAGTGACGGAATGGTGGCATCATCAGTGGCTATTCCGTAGAATGACCTGGTTTCGGGAGGCAGTTCGCCCCTTACTATGGCCATGTTCATCACCCTCAGAAAATGTGTTATGTAAAGCCTTGCCTTTTTTGCCGTTTCCTGGTTTCTCTTAGCCTTGTCAGTCTGGTTAACCAGGGTCTGCCGCTGATGGCTGATGGAGTTTTCAAACAGAGGCAGAATGGCCTGAATCTTTACAAGGGTTTTCATTGAAAAGGCAAGCCTGAAAGGAGGGATCTCCTTGCTTATCTCAACGGCTCTCTTCAATGCTCTCAAACGTGCTGAATCAGTGTTGGGAAGGCGGCGATAAGGCATAAAAAGGTACTTAAGGGCTTAGATAATATGCGAATATACATTCTTATGGTAATTTAACAATGCCCTTCGCAATTAAAATGACTGATTTACTGGAAAAAGTCAGCAGCACTTGCTACATTAGCATAGGTATATTAAAGATTAACAGATATGTTTGAAAAAGAAGTTTACATCAAGCGCCGTCAAAGTCTCAAGTCTCTTATGAACAATGGCATAGCCCTGTTTGTCGGGAATGTTGAATCGCCGATGAACTACCCGGATAATACCTATCACTGGAGACAGGACAGTGATTTTCTCTATTTTTTTGGTATTGACCTGCCGGGTCTTGCCGGGCTGATCGATTTCAATTCGGGTGACGAGACAGTATTTGGCAATGATTTTACAGTAGATGACATAGTATGGATGGGTCCGCAGCCCACAGTGGCTGAGCTGGCATCCCTGGCGGGAGTAGGATTGACCCATCCGATGGCGAAGCTTGCAGATATGGTACATGAAGCTCTGGATGAAGGCAGGGAGATACATTTTCTTCCTCCATACAGGGCTGAAACAAAGATGACACTGGGAGCTCTTCTCAGGGAGAATCCATGCCAGATGAGGACCAGGGCTTCAGAACAGCTGATCAGATCAGTTGTTTCGCTAAGATCAATCAAGGAGGATGTTGAAATTGCCGAGATAGAGAAGGCTGAAGACATTACCTGCGAGATGCAGACCACTGCAATGCGGATGTGCAAGCCGGGTGTGACGGAGCAGGAGATATACGGTGTGCTGCAGGGTATCGCCTTCTCGCATGGAGCCGGACCCTCCTTCCCCATCATCCTTAGCATCAACGGGCAGACCCTGCATAATCATGTTCATGTGAATGTACTCAGGGAAGGGCGGATGATGGTGACCGACTGTGGTGCTGAATCAAACATGCACTATTCGGCTGACCTGACACGGACCACACCTGTCGGAGGCAGGTTCAGCCAGCGCCAGAAGGAGATATATGAGATAGTGCTTAAAGCCAATACTGAAGCTATCAGGGCAGCCGGACCGGGTATCTCCAACCTCGACCTGCATCTCAATGCCTGGAGGATAATTGCCTCAGGCCTTAAGGATCTCGGGTTCATGAAAGGTGATGTTGACGAAGCTGTTGTTGCCGGAGCCCCTGCTCTCTTCATGCCTCACGGGCTGGGTCATATGATGGGCCTCGATGTGCATGACATGGAAGCTCTCGGCGAGAATTATGTGGGTTACAATGATGAGGTTAAGCGCAGCACCCAGTTCGGCCTGAGATCATTGCGCTTTGCGCTGCCTTACAAGCCGGGGCATGTCTTTACCATTGAGCCGGGCATCTATTTCATTCCTGAGCTGGTTGCAAAATGGAAGGGCGAAGGCATTAACAGGGCGTTCATCAATTTTGATAAGGTGGAAAGTTACCTCGATTTCGGAGGTATCAGGATTGAGGATGATGTTCTCATTACCTCCACCGGATCCAGGATGCTGGGGAAAACGGCGCCCAAGACCGTTTCGGAGATTGAGGACACATGCAGGTAGGGTTCTACTCCCGTTAACAAATCTGCAATTGGATGCTGTTGCGACGGGTCTGAGACCCGTCGCAACATGCATGCATGTTCAATATGATCTGTAATATTCCCGGTTCAGCCTGGCAATATTGAACAATTTGATCTGTTTGGGGCACTGGGCCTCACAGGCGCCTGTGTTGGAGCAGTTGCCGAATCCCTGTTTGTCCATCTCGGCAATCATGGCCTGTACTCTCTCTTTCGCCTCGGGTCGGCCCTGGGGCAGGAGGGCGTATTGAGACACCTTGGCCGAGACAAAGAGCATTGCTGAGGCATTCTTGCATGCCGCCACGCAGGCGCCGCAGCCGATGCATACCGATGCATCAAAGGCAAGATCGCTGTTGTGCTTACGCACCGGTATGGAGTTGGCTTCAGGGGCCGCTCCTACAGCCACGGAGATGAAGCCGCCGGCCTGCTGTATCCTGTCAAATGCGGTTCGGTCTACCATCAGATCTTTGATAACCGGGAAGGGCTTTGCCCTCCAGGGCTCTATGGTAATGGTCTCTCCGTCTTTAAAGTATCTCATGGAGAGGAGGCATGTGGTAAGACCTTTCACCGGACCGTGAGGGTAGCCGTTGACGTACATCCCGCAGCTGCCGCAGATACCTTCATGGCAGTCGTGCTCAAAGGTAACAGGCTCACCGCCCTGTGCTATGAGTGTTTCATTGAGATAAGTAAGCATCTCTATAAAAGACATCTCGGGTGAAACCCCGTCAAGATCATAGGTGACAAATGATCCCCTTGAGCGGGCATCCTTCTGTTTCCATATTTTTAGCTTAAGCTTCATATCTTATTCTTGAAGGGTTTAACTACTTGTAACTTCTCTGTTTCAGTTCCACGAATTCAAATTTCAGCTCCTCCTTATGCAATGCCGGTGGCCCGTCTTCATTATATTCCCAGACTGCAACGTATGCATACTCATCATCATTTCTCAGGGCCTCGTGGTCAGGTGTCTGGCTCTCTTCCCTGAAGTGGGCGCCACATGACTCTCTCCTGTTGAGAGCGTCTGTGACCATCAGTTCTCCCAGCTCCAGGAAATCAGCCACCCTGCCTGCTTTCTCCAGCTCCTGGTTCAGCTCATCGGCCTTGCCCGGCACAAGCAGGTCCTTCCAGAACTCTTCCCTCAGTTCGCGGATCATTCCGAGAGCTTCTGTCAGACCCTCTTCGTTGCGTGCCATGCCGCAATGGTCCCACATGATCTTACCCAGTTTCTTGTGGAATGTTGTGGGAGTCTGCTTTCCTCCCACAGAGAGCAGTTTGTTGATCTTCTCAGCCGATCTGGTTTCAGCTTCATGGAACTCAGGCAGATCGGTTTTGATCTTTGGTGTTTTGATCTCCGAAGCCAAATAATTGCCAATTGTATAGGGCAGAATGAAGTAGCCATCGCCGGCACCCTGCATCAGGGAACTTGCTCCCAGCCTGTTTGCGCCGTGGTCTGAGAAATTTGATTCGCCTACGGCGAAAAGACCCGGTATGGTTGTCATCAGCTCATAGCTGACCCAGAGTCCTCCCATGGTGTAATGGCCGGCCGGGTAGATTCTCATCGGTTCAGTATAGGAGTCTATTCCGGTGATATCCTTGTACATATCGAAGAGGTTACCATACTTCTCCTCGATAGCCTTTTTACCCTGTTTTTTTATCGCATCGCGAAAATCAAGGTTCACTGCCAGTCCTGTAGGCCCAACACCGTACCCGGCATCGCATCTCTCCTTGGCAGCCCGCGAGGCCACATCGCGAGGTACCAGATTGCCGAAGGCCGGGTAACGACGTTCAAGGTAGTAATCACGGTCTTCTTCAGGAATCTCATTGGCGGGCCGTTTGTCTCCCTTGTTTTTAGGCACCCACACACGGCCGTCATTACGCAGCGATTCTGACATCAGTGTCAGCTTGCTCTGGAACTCATTCATCTGCGGGACGCTGGAGGGGTGTATCTGCACGAAGCTGGGATTGGCAAAGGCAGCCCCTCTCTTGTAAGCGCTCCAGGCTGCAGAAGCATTGGAGTTGACAGCCAGGGTGGAGAGATAATAGATGGTGCCGTAACCACCGGTGGCAAGAACAACAGCATGAGCCGAGTGTCTCTCTATCTCCCCGGTGAGCAGGTTCCTGGTGATTATACCCCTTGCCTTGCCGTCAATAACCACAATGTCAAGCATCTCACGACGCGGATACATGGTTACAGTTCCCTCTTTTATCTGCCTGGTAAGTGATGAATAGGCTCCAAGTAATACCTGCTGTCCGGTCTGTCCCCTTGAATAAAAGGTACGTGAGACCTGTACCCCGCCAAAAGAGCGCGTTGTGAGTGTGCCGCCATATTCACGCGCAAAGGGCACCCCGATAGCTGTAAAATGATCAATGACCTGGTTGCTTACCTCCGCTATCCTGTAGACATTCGCTTCACGCGCCCTGAAGTCACCACCCTTGATGACATCATAGAACAGCTGGTAAACACTGTCACCGTCATTCTTGTAGTTTTTGGCAGCATTGATACCTCCCTGGGCTGCAACGGAGTGTGCCCGGCGAGGAGTATCCTGGTAACAGAAGACCTTTACATTGTATCCCAGCTCACCCAGAGCCGAAGCTGCAGGAGCACCGGAGATACCTGTTCCCACAACAATGATTTCAAGCTTTTTCTTGTTGGCAGGACTGACAAGCCGTGCATTTTCCTTGTAATGGGTCCACTTATCCTGCAGCGGACCTTCAGGGATCTTTGAGTCGAGGGTTATCATGATAATGATTGCTTCAGATTATTTAAAAAGCCATATGGCAAGTGGTATGATGGCAAATCCCGCAGGGACAGCTATCGCATAGATGAGTGAGATCACCCTGATGACCGGTTTCCAGAACTCATTTGACCAGCCCAGGGTCTGGAAAGCCGACTGAAGGGCGTGATAGAGATGTAATCCGAGCAGCAGGAAGCATACCCAGTAGAGGATAACATAACCGGGAACTGCAAAAAGGCTGTAAGCTACAGCGTAGAAGTTCTCCGGATCACCCTCAACCAGTCCCAGCTTGATAAAGTAAAAATTAAAAAAATGGATTACCAGGAATATCAGGACCGAACCGCCTGTCCAGATCATGAATTTCGAGAAGGCAGAGGTTTCAGATTTGTTCCTGACGGCATAACTTACAGGCCTGGAGAGCCAGTTCTGAATCTGAAGGAATATACCGTAGGCAATGTGGATGACTATTACCAGTAAAAGCAGTATCTCCACCACCTTGACGAGAGGGAATGTAGCCATGAAATGTGCTGCATTGTTGAAAGGTTCCGGGTCACTCCTCAGGAGCATCAGGTTAATGCCCAGATGTACCGGCAGGAAGAGCAGGAGGAACAAACCGGCAAGTGCCATCACAAATTTCTTTGAAACGGCCGAAAAGAGAATCTTGTTCATCGGCTGTGTACTTTAGTGGTCAGGGTTATTTGAAAGATCGGGGAAAAGTCTTTACTTCCTCGTAAATTTATAAAGTTTTTCTCCTATAACAAATATACAATGAAGAGGAGTATAGATTTCGGGGGTATCAGGGTTTCCTACACCGTGACCGGCAGAGGCAAAACCATAGTGTTGCTTCACGGCTACCTTGAGGCCGGGGAGGTGTGGGACCCTCTGGCTAAGGAGCTGGCAGACAGTTACAGGATCATTTCTCCGGATCTCCCGGGCCATGGTCAATCAGGCATTCTGGGGGAGACCCATACAATGGAATGGCTTGCCGCCGCCATACGTGAGGTTATCATTGATGCCGGGTCAGATAAGGTTCTCATGGCCGGACACTCACTCGGAGGATATGTTACGCTTGCATTCCTGGAATTATACCCGGATCTCCTGTCCGGATATATTCTGTTTCATTCCCACCCGCATGCAGACTCCCTCGAGGCCATTGGCCGGAGAAACAGGGAGATAGACGTTGTCAGGGCAGGAAAGAAGAATATTATGTACCCTGGAAATATCAGCATGATGTTTGCTGAGAAGAACCTCCGCTCAATGGCAGCGGAGGTGGAACGATCAAAGAAGATCGCATCGCGAAACCCCGGGGCAGGAATCATAGCACTGCTCAATGGAATGATTGCCAGGCCTTCACGTCAGTATATACTTGAGAACGGGACGATACCACTATTGTGGATCCTTGGCAGGCATGACCTCTATTTTTCTCCCGAAAAGGCCATGCGTGATGTAGGGTTGCCTTTCAATGCCGAGGTGGTCATCCTGGAGAAGTCAGGGCATATGGGCTTTATTGAAGAGAAAGAGAAATCCGCCCTGCTGATAAGAAGCTTCGCCGAAAGGTTAAAATGGTGAACTGCAGTTAAAGGTTCCCGATATAATTGAGAGCTTCCAGCAGAGTCTTGTCAATCTCCTGCCATAGAGGATAAAATCCCTTATTATCAAGCATGTTACGTGCTATGTAGGCTTTTAGCTGGACAGTGATCACATTTGCGGATATGCTGATCTGTTCTCTTTGGGCAGGTATACCATTTTCACCGGCAAAGGCCACGAACTTTGACAGCAGGTCCTGGTTATCCAGCCACTCTCTCAGTTCCGGAAGATCAGTGAACTTGCCAAGAGTCTCACGGTTATCCTCGGTAAATTTCAGTGCATACCTGTATATCAATCCTGAGTTCCTGATAGCCAGGAAATAGTCCGTTATGCCCATTGTGTCAATTGGGATGAAAATGTCAGGCATTATGCCACCGCCGCCGTAGACGGTTCTGCCTCCGGGAGTAGTAAACCGCAAAGAGTCAGTGTGCCTGATTGAGTCAGCTTCCTCAAACTCACCGTGCATAAGCCTGTTGCCAAGGTCTTCATAGTATTTTTCAACTCCCTGGTCATAAGGTTTCTGAATAGAACGTCCGGTAGGGGTATAATACCTGGCAATAGTGAGCCGCATGCCGGAACCGTCTCGGAACATTACGGGTTCCTGTACAAGGCCTTTGCCGAAAGAGCGTCTTCCTATTATTGTACCACGGTCATTGTCCTGCACTGCTCCTGCGAGGATCTCGCTGGCAGAAGCGCTCCATTCATCTATCAGCACAACCAGTTCGCCGGTCTCAAAACTTCCTTTTGAGGTAGCTTTGATATCCTGCCGCGGGGTTGACTTACCCATGGTGAAGACTATCAGTTTGCCTTCGGCCAGGAACTCATCTGCAATCATAGTTGCAGCTTCCATCACTCCGCCGGAATTGCCCCTGAGATCAAGGACCAGTTTCTTCATGCCCTTAGACTTCAACTCGTCAAGCCCCTGCTTAAATTCATCATGGGTGGTAAGTGCGAAGTTGGAAATCTTAATGTACCCCACATCGTCTGACATCATGTAGGAGACATCGACACTGTAAATGGGGATCTTGTCACGGATAATGGTGAAGGGCAGTAGTTCGCCGGCACCCTTGCGTTCTATCTTCAGGTCTACCCTGGTACCCCTCGGACCTTTAAGCATCTTTACAACGTCATCATCTGCAATACCTTTTCCGGCAATGAGGGAGTCATTTACATAAATGATCTTGTCACCCGGGATGATGCCGGCTTTTTCCGAAGGTCCTCCCGGGATGGTACTGATGATGAGCACGGTGTCAGTGAGCATATTGAATGATACCCCGATGCCGTCAAAGTTACCCTGAAGGGGTTCGTTGGCCCGGGCCAGGTCGGAGGCCGGGATATATACCGAATGGGGGTCAAGCCTTCGAAGCATCACCGGGATAGCTTCCTCAATCAGTTCATTACGGTTAATTGTATCAACATAGTCAGATTCAATAATGTCAAGAATCCGGCTGAGTTTATCATTAGAGGGGGGGAAATTGGTATAGAGCCCTGTCTGCGGGTGGGGCATATAGAAGCCAATCAGTATGCCAACAGCAATGGCAACACCAATTATCAGTGGAAGATAAGCTTTATTATATTTCATCTTTCTTTTCTCCGAGGTCTATATATACAAGCTCAATGCCTGCGCGTTCAAGAAGCTCTATACCGTCAAGGTTACGGTACTTGTTACTGTAAACGACACGTCTTATCCCTGACTGAATGATCAGCTTGGAGCACTCCATACAGGGTGAGTCCGTAATATAGAGTGTGGCGTTCTCGCTTGAGTTGTTTGACCTTGCTACCTTGGTTATGGCGTTGGCTTCAGCATGTAGAACGTAAGGTTTGGTAACATTATTCTCATCCTCACAGACATTTTCAAAACCGGCCGGGGTGCCGTTATAACCATCGGAGATGATCATCTTGTCCTTTACAATCAGCGCGCCAACCTTGCGTCTCTTACAGTATGAATTCTCGGACCACACTGCTGCCATGCGCAGATATCGCCTGTCAAACTGATCCTGCTTCTCCCCGTAGGGATGAGTTGAATCTTTCTTTATCATCCTTTTCTTTTTCGTCGGCAAACTTAACTGTTTTTACCCTAAGTCAGACGTATATTTCGCCTTTAAGGTAGAGTATGGCAGATCCTGCAATATGAACCCTGTCACCATCCAGGGTACATTCAAGCACACCACCCCTGGCTGAGAGCTGCCTGGCTTTCATCGTCTTCTTCCCGATTCTTGCCGACCAGAAAGGAGTAAGGGTGGTATGGGCTGACCCGGTCACCGGATCTTCATCTATTCCGATCTGTGGAAAGAAGCACCGGGAGACGAAATCAACAGTATCACCCGGTGCAGTAACTATAACACCTCTTGCACCGGTCCCTGCCAGGGTCCTGAAGTCAGGCTTCATGTTGATTATCTCAGTCTCACTGCCGTAAAGCAAAAGATAGTCGGTTCGTCCCATAAGACACTCTGCCGGAACGCTTCCCAGGCTTTCTGCCATGATGCCCGGAAGTTCGCACTTACTGAGGGTGTCAACGGGGAAGTCGAGCTCCAGTAGATCGCCTCTCTTCCTTACTGTCAGATGACCCATGACCCTCGAAAGGAACCTGACCTCTTCGCTCTGCGGATCAAGTATGTTGAGCACCACAAATGCTGATGCGAGGGTGGCGTGTCCGCACAGATCCACCTCCGCAGCAGGGGTGAACCACCGGATAAGCCATTCATCCTTGCCTTTTGTAATGAATGCAGTCTCTGACAGGTTGTTTTCCATTGCAATCTTCTGCATGGTCTCCACGGTGACCGGCTCGGTCAGAACGCATACTGCAGCGGGATTGCCGGTGAAGGGCCCGTGTGTGAAGGCGTCGACCTGGTAAAAAGGGATAATCATCATTTTGTTGCTTTTTTTACCGTCCCAAAGTTATCATTGTTTACCACAAAATGACAACTGATATACCTTGAGTGTTATCTTAGTATCATGATTAACATACCTGACACTTCGGGGGGCACCAGCGTGATCAGACTGACACCTGCCAGGTGCAATATATGGGCCGTTACGAGGAACAACAGGACTATCGTGGTTGACACGGGCATCTCATTTGACCGCTCCCGGATAGAACATGCACTGGAGCGAAGGGGACTGGTCCCCGAGGCGGTGATACTCACTCATACTCATTTTGATCATGCCGGCAATGCTGCCTGGCTTCAGGCTGAGTATGGGGCGGAGGTGGTGGTCCAGGAGGCTGAAAGCCATTTCCTTGCCGGCGGGGATACGCCTATCCCTGAGGGGACATATACTGTCACAAGAGGACTGGTGAGCATAGGCAGAAAGATTGGCCCGGCCTTCAGGTATGATCCCTGCAGGGCTGATCATGTCTTTGCTGACCGCTTTGACCTGAACCGGTTCGGTATTAACGGGTACATAATCCATACTCCAGGCCATTCACCGGGAGGGGCAACAGCGGTGATAGATGATGAGATAGCCATTGCGGGAGATTCAATCATTGGCACCACCCCGGGAAAACCCTTTCCTCCCTTTGCCGATGATGTTGAAATACTCATAGGCAGCTGGAAGAAGATTATTGATACCGGTTGCGTGACTTTCCTGCCGGGGCACGGAAAGCCGGTAAGCCGGGAGGAGATTATAAGTGAATACAACAAAAGGAAATAGATATGTCAAAAGGATTTTGTTACGGTTTCCTCATCGGGATACTCACTCTTTTAAATGTCAGCGGATCTGCGCAGGACGGCGGCGATACCCTGAAGGTTCTGTTTGTGGGGAATAGCTACACCTATTTTGAAAACCTCCCCCAGGTGGTGTCAGTGTTGTCGGAAAAAACGGGTACTGTATTGGTTACGGAGAAGGTTACAATTGGCGGGGCGAAACTGAGCGAGCACTGGAGAGGGGCACGCGGACTCAACACTGTTGAAAAAATCAGGAACGGCGATTATGACATTGTGGTGCTGCAGGAGTGGAGCCTGGGAACGATAAATGAGAGGGACAGCGCTGTCTTTTACCTTGGACTGTTCAGCAAACTGGCAAGGGATGCAGGAGCTGAGCCATACTACTACCTTACCTGGGCCAGGGAAAAGGTTCCTCAGCAGCAGGAAGTTATAAGCAGGGTGTACCGTGAGGCAGCAACGATCAATAAGGCAACTGTTGTGCCGGCAGGAGAGGCGTGGGCTCTGGCCCGGTCTCTGCGGCCGGAGATAAAGCTCTATGATCCTGACGGTACCCACCCGTCAGACCTTGGGACCTATCTGACAGCATGTGTATTTGTGGCTACCATCACGGGCGGGCTGCCTGAAGCACTTCCCGGTGTCCCGGCTGTCACGGACAGTCGCGGTGAAGAAATAATCCTGATGAGAATTGATCAGATGGATGTGGATTTCTTCCGCAGGGTAGTATTGGAGATAACAGGAAACAGCAAAGAGGAATAAGCGGATTATAGCTTCAGTTTAATATTGATTCTGGCAAGCAGTGATGTGAGCCCGGCCATGAGAAGAGCCCAGGCAATGGAGCCGATGATCACTGCCAGCGGCTCTGACGACTGCTTATATATCAGCACCGGGACGGCCGACATCCAGATTGCGTGGTAGAGTATGTCAGGAGCCAGGTAAGTGGTCAGCGAGTACTTACCTGCAGGCCTGACCATGGCCGCCCATCTTGTCAGACCCCTGACATCTGCAAGCCAGTAGATCAGGGCAAAAACTAAAAAACTTATCCCGCTGCAGATCATACCCCAGCTGGGAGTAGCCATAATTTTGGATATGATAAACCATTTCCTGAGGATGAATCCGATGCCAAGGGACAGTATTCCCAGGGCGATAAACAAAATGATGGTTCGTTCATGGCCGGAGTCCTTCATTTTGCGCAACAGTACTCCTGCAAGCATACCGGTAAGCACTATCAGCGGTACATTGCCCTGTATGATTATTCCCAGTACCGGTCTCAAAGGATCCATGAACCCAAGTACTCCAACCTGGTCGAAGATATTGATGATCAGAAAGAAGACTACAGCAGCAACGTTCCATGATACTGAATCACGAACTGCGAGGTAGATCAGGGAGGCGGCAAGATAGCCCCATCCTATAAGGCCGAGGATGCCCCACCAGCCGGCTATCATCCAGCCCGGGTCTTCTGCGGTGCCGGACCTGAAGATTATTGCCAGGAAGATGAGTGCTGCAATGCCGGCAGCTCTCATTAACAGGAATAACAGGTTGTATCTTCCCCGGGGGTAGTCATTCCATACCAGGAAGACGGAGACATACATAAGCAGTGCCCACAGGTTTTTGTTTATCCCGGTGGTTTCAGGATTGACCCTGCCGGAGTTTAGCATAAGTACACCGATGATCAGGAGTGACAGGGTCCGGACAGCAATGTGAAGCAATATTTTCGCCCCTGGTTCCCCTTTTTTCATTCTTCCTGATATGGCGAAAGGGATTGCCATTCCCACAATGAACAGGAACCCGGGAAAAACCCAGTCGGCAAGCCCCATACCATCATGGTCCGCCTTCATATGCCCGAGCCACGCTGGAGCTACCTTCATGTTAAGGTCATTGACAAACAGCATCAGCAGGAGGGTAAGGCCCCGCATTATGTCAATGGAGAGGATCCGGCTGACTGACTTCATTGAACATCTGTTTTTCAGATTTCTCAAATATATTCAAAAAACTCCCTGCTCAGGAGATCAGGGAGCTTCGATACAGAGGGAAGCTACAGCAACCGTGCTGCCGGTCACCTGATGACTTTGCCAGGCTGATCAGACAGCCCACCTCTTGCTCCGGATATATGTCCTCTGAAAAGGCTCCCCTCCTTATAGATAAGCATGTAACCTGGTTGTCCGTAACCAATTCCCGTATCAACACCAATGACCTTCTTATCAAAGAGGGTGGTGATATTTTTTTGAGGTGTATGTCCGACAACAATAAGTTCCTTACCGTAAAAATCGAGAATGGCATTCACGTTTTCTTCGGTTAATGTTGTATCCGTAAAAAATCCCCGGTACCACAGAGGCCCCTCGTTCCCGCTTAAAAGCTTCACGTCTTCATCCTCAGTGTGAAAAGATATTTCTTTACCTATGATTCTTTCAGCAAAGATCTGGTTGACCTGTTTGATCTTTAATCCTTTTCGCAACAATTGCGGGGAGACTCCTGCATGAACAAAAAGAATATTGTTTATGGTGATCATTGCCGGTTTTGAACGAAGCCATCTGCCCAGGACAGTGATCCCGGAGTAGAGGTCTGTGTAATCCGCTCCGGAAATAGCTTCAACCTGCCGGTATTTCTCATGAATATATCTCAGGTCGCCTGCAAGTACCATTGATTCATGATTACCAAGAATAAAATGAACCATCCCTCCGTTTTTTGCGGCCTGCCCTTCAAGTTTAAAAAGGTGCCATAAAATTTCGGTGACCTGATCACCCCTGTCAAAAGCATCACCCAGGAAGACCAGATGTCCCTTGCCAAAGTTCCAGTTCAGGTCTTTGTCAATAATACCGTTAGCAAGGAGATGATCAAGATAAGTGTCATAATGTCCGTGAACGTCACTGATTACCGCAATGCTGTCTATCCGGTTATATCGGTGCCGGTACCTGGGCTTCATGTCGTGAACTTTCGACAGTTCCTTGTAACCTATTGATTGCCCCGAAGGAAGAATTGTCTCAGCCTGCTTGCCGGGCAAAAGATAATCTTTCCGGAGCTGATTATTTTCAATACGTATGACCCTGATAGTATCGCCTGTCAGAAAAATATAGGGTCCGTCATTGATAACGCTGTCGCTTATCCCTGCCTGAAATGCTGCCGGCACCTTCAGGCTCAGGATGAGGAAGAATGCCAGGAAGAGAACTTGCTTTTTCATTGCATCTTGCACTATTAACTGATCCGGGGTCGCTAAACCGGTATTATTTACCGAAAAGATAACACTTCTTCCGTGACATTGTTCCCCTGGCTTCAAGGCTCCCGCAATTAACCGGGATCTGATTCCGGGAGCAGGTATGCCCATTCGCCGGACCGGGGAATTAATTGCAGGCTAAAAGTCATATTGAAAAAGCTCCGAATAAAGTATATTTATTATTCTATTTCTCTGTAAATTATTGACTTGAGGCTTAACATTTCATATATTTACCAATACATAAGAAAATCAGGGTTCACTCCGGCACCTGATATGATCAATTTTCGTACAGGCAACCATGACATCTGAGTTTTTTAATCTTAACAATCCGGCATTTTGGGCCATTATGGAGAGGTTTGCGATGAACCTTGTTTTTCTCTTCCTCCTGCTTAGAGTTGTATACTACAGATTTTCAAGAAAGTCAAATTACCTCTTTGGGTTCTTTCTGATGGGCATTGTAATCTTCTTTATCGGGGCAATGCTTAAAATTGTCGCCATGGAATTTCAGATGGCAATAGGATTGTTTGCCATATTCACTATCCTTAACCTCAGGACAATAAGTTTTGATGTCAAGAATATGGCCTATCTTTTTGCTGTTATTGCCATTTCTGCACTAAACTCGCTTGACCTGAAGGGGAAATTCCCGTTTATGGGGGTTGTGATTTTCAACATCATCATCATTGCTTCCGCATTTGTGCTTGAATATTTCCTCACCAAAAAGGATAAATACTGTTCGCACCCTATAATCTATGGGAACCTTGAGATGCTGAAGCCTCACAATAAAAAGGAGCTTTTGTCCAATGTGGCTGAGCTCACCGGCCTGGATGTCAGGAAGATCAAGATCCGAAGAGTAAACTACAAGGAAAGAATAGCTGTCCTGGATATCTTTTATGAGACCTGATCACTGGAAATCCTTGCAGGTTGACTGGAAGATGTCAATCATCCTTTCACGGCCCTTTGGTTTCTCCAGTTGTGAGAAAAACAGATCAATAAAGGCAATAATATCCCTTTTTGCTGATTTGCTCAGGTACGGGAAATCATTAACCACAGAATAAAACTCTTCTTTCTTTTCCAGGAAGGCTATAAGCTCACTCTCAAATACTTCTCTGTCACGACAAATACCCAGGAACAGCCTTTCCCGGTTGGTCTCTATGCCTTTCCCCGGAGGGGGAATGGCATAATCAGCATTTACCACTCCGGTCAGATCAAAATCGAACGGTATTGGAATTCCCATGGCCGAAGGTGCAGCGTCTGCCGATGTAAACACAGAAATATTATGCTGGCCCGGCACGGACCAGTCCCAATTGGCAACCATATAATTGAATATAGCTATCCGGTCTATCATCACAGGGCGCATATGTCTCTGAGACAGAGCCCTGGATGTCACCTCGAACAGGTTCAGCCTGCTCTCGATCAGCCCTTCGGGTTCAAGGAGGATCCCATATTGTATGATTGGCTTCCTTTGCGGATCAATAAAACTCAGTCTGATCAACCGGGCCCGGAAGCTCGTGTCAGTAACCACATTATAGAGTTTATAAGCGAGATATTCCCGGATAAGATAATCTCCGTAAACCGTACCTGGCTGACATTGGTTGACCAGCTTGATTTTCTTTATTCTTCCTGAATCGGAGCCTTCATAAACAGGTTTCTTGAAAACAATTCGTGTCGGCGGGTATTTGCATCTTTCATATCTTGACTGACCACGGTATTTTATTGTTACTTTCCTTTCAACGGAGTCTGTTTGGCTGAAATGTATAATCATGGTACCATCAAGAGATTGTTCCCTGTCAGCTTTTCTAATGTATTTGGAAACATCCATATGAAGTGAGACCTCAAGGAGTTCCTCATCCTCAAACAGTGAAAGGTATCTTCTCGGATAGCCGGGCTCCTGCTGCTCCCGGCCGGTTGTATCAGTCTGACCATTGGCTGGCAATATGGATGCCTGGAAAACAATCACTACGGAGCATAACAGAATACAAAAAGCCACCCTGTCTCTTTTTTCACTTACTGCTTTCATGGTAGTTGATATTTGAATAACAATAATGAAGGAGGATTGACACTGCCTTCGTTAGATATCAGCATATCTCCGTTGTCATGGAATGAGATACCTTCCGGCAGGTTGAACAGGTCCGGATTGAGCCTCTCAATGTAATTGACTGTACCGTCATTATTGAAAACATAGAGCATCCGGTTAACGGCTGAAACAGCGAAAATCAGATTTGTCAGAGGATGAATGGCAACAGCGCTGATTCTGAGACCGGTATCATTTTTTCCTTCATCCATCCGTAACTCATTTTCTGAAGCGTACCTGATCACTGATGAGAGATGGAGCTCCAGTACTGCCTCATTAAAGGGGGTGCCGGAGCGGGTGTCATAACCATATACCGGATGATCCGTTTCTTCCCCGGAGCCTCTGCCCGGCCTGGTTTTGGGAACAATCAGCAACCTGTGGTCATCCTGATCAAAACAGATACCTTCATACTCTGCCGCAGGAAATGCCGCAGGGATGATATGCGTCTGAACTTCAGATGCCCCGGGATTCCGTATTTCAAAAATGACCCCATCGCTTCTCAGGACGAAGAAGGAGCTGTCAACACGTGCTATTCCTTCATAATCACCTGCATAGTAAAAAGTGAAATGATCAGTGATCTCATTTTGCCCTAGGTCAAATATGAATATTATTCCATTCTCGTCCTGTATGCATGCTACAGTTGTTGAATCAATGACAGCAATGCCTGATACTTCAAGAAGTGACGGTGGCAGGATCATCGTTTTTTCTGGTCCGGACAGGTCATAGCCAATACGGTTGATTTTTCCCGGGACAGGTGAGCGGGCGGTCTTGTCTCCCTGATTAATGCAGCTGAACAGGCTTATGCATAATAACAGCAGTAAACTTACAGCAGTCCTGGTTACTGACATCTGCGTCCGGGCATTGATGAATATCAAAGTTACGTCACTGAGATGCGAAAGTCAACTGATGCCGGATGCCAATGTGGGCAATAAGTTTTTAAGAATCTGATGGTAAGGTATTTCAGGCAGATCTCTTTAAAGAAAAAACAGACCGAAGTCTGTTTCCTCCATCATGGTGCCCGGAGCCGGGATCGAACCGGCACGGCATTGCTGCCACTGGTGTTTGAGACCAGCGCGTCTACCAATTCCGCCATCCGGGCATAATTCAGTCGGCAGTCTGCAGTCTGCAGTCTGCAGTCTGCAGTTGGCAGTCTGCAGTCCGAGGCTGCAGGATGCGAAAATAGGGTATTTTTTTTAAACAGCTGCTATTGCCTGTTTCCCTTTCCTGTATTATTGCTCCTTCTCCGCCGGCAGGCGGAACGGTCCTTTATTGCCTGCATCTACTGCCTTATTTTCTGTATCTCCACTTTCCTGAACTCAACAGGGTGAGATTCGGACTGAAGGGCTATATACCCCTCCTTCAGCGGAGTGCCTTGCGGCAGGGTGAACCCCTCCGGCAGATCGCCGCCGATCTGTGGTCTTGTATATGTCAGTACAGTGTCTCCGTTGACAACATGATGGATAATGCTGTCGGCATATACAACCAGTTCAGCCAATACCCAGACGTCGTCATAAAAATACTTCGAAGCGGAGGAGGTACAGTGCTGCGTTATCAGTGAATCGCCCATCACAATATGAGTATGAGGTGTACAGACATTCATCGTGGGTGTTTCGCGTTCCGCGGTGCTGCCCAGAAACTGCACCTCTACTGATACCGGCCAGTCCTGGTTCAGGCCGATTGTTGCAGGATCCTGACAGTGAAACATGATGCCGCTGTTCAGGAATCCCCAGGAGGGGCCGCCGGGTGCCTGTTCTCCCGTGAACCGGTATTCAACCCTGAGTTTATACGAGGAGAATGGCTCCCTGTAGTAGATGTGGCCAAATTCATACCTGAAGGTGTCATATTCAGAGTATGATACTTTCATTATTCCCTCTTCAACCCGGAAGGTGTTTTTGTAATTTTCACCCAGGGGTGATCCTTTTATTTTTATTAACCAACCATCGAGGTTCTGGCCGTTGAAGAGGGGAATCCACTGTTCCTTTGGTTTAGGGGCACAGGAAGTGATCATCAGGGTGATAGCGGTCAGAATCAGTAGTTTTTTCATTTTCGTTACAATTCTTAATGGCCTGCGGCCAATATCGTCAATAGCAAATCTGCAATTCATTACGGCCAAAATCGAAAATCGAAAATTTTTAATGGCCTGTTGCCTTAATAATGGCCTGCTCAATCGCGGCAGCATCATACCCGCATTCATGCCACAGCTCCTGCTGGGTGCCATGCTCCACGAAATAATCGGGGATGCCCATGCGCTTCACCTCAGCCGAATAGCCATTATCAGCCGCAAATTCAAGTACTGCACTTCCGAAGCCTCCCTTGATCATCCCGTCTTCCACAGTGATGATTTTTCTGAAGCGTTTCATGACGCTGTGCAATACCTCCTCGTCAAGGGGGTTGGCAAAACGCATGTCATAGTGAAGGACTGATATCCCCTCTGCACGGAGACTTTTAGCGGCTTCAACAACGAAGTTGCCGGGGTGACCCAGGCTCAGCACGGCGATGTCAGTACCCTCGCTGATAAGTCTTGCACGACCCACGGGAATCTCTTCAAACGGCTGCTGCCAGTCACATATCACACCTGTACCGCGAGGGTAGCGTATGCTGAAGGGTCCTTTTGTCTTTTCCAGCTGGGCTGTGTACATTACGTTGCGCAGTTCCACCTCATCCATGGGGGCAGCGGTGATCATGCCGGGAATGTTTCTCATAAATGCAATATCAAAGAAGCCATGGTGTGTAGCCCCGTCGGCACCTACCAGTCCTCCGCGGTCCATGCAGAACACCACCCTGAGTCCCTGAATGGCCACGTCATGAATGACCTGATCATAGGCGCGCTGCATGAATGATGAGTAAATGTTGCAGAAAGGCAACATGCCGTTTGCTGCCAGTCCTGCAGAGAAGGTAACAGCATGCTGTTCACAGATGCCCACGTCAAATGCCCTGCCCGGCATCTCCTTCATCATGATGTTGAGTGAACATCCGGTAGGCATGGCAGGGGTAATGCCCACTATCTTATCGTTCTGTCGTGCCAGCTCCAGCAGTGTCTGTCCGAACACCTCCTGGTAAAGGGCGTGTTTAGGGCACTCTGCCGGCTTGATCAGTTCACCGGTGCATTTGTCAAATCTGCCGGGTGCATGAAATATGGTCTGTTGTTCCTCGGCCTTAGGGAATCCCTTGCCCTTGACCGTGACACAATGCAGCAGTTTCGGGCCCGGGATAGTCTTGAGATCTTCAAGCACACGGGTAAGATGCAGCACGTCATGGCCGTCAATAGGTCCGAAATACCTGAAATTCAACGATTCGAACAGATTACTCTGTTCAAGCACCGTACCCTTGATACCGCTTTCTATCTGTGCTGCCAGGGTCCTGGCCCTTGTGCCTACCTTCTTGTATCTGCCCAGCAGTCGCCATACCTTATCCTTGAACCTGTTATAGGTCTTGCTGGTGGTTATGTCAAGGAGATATTCCTTCAGGGCTCCGACGCTGGCGTCAATGGAGATATTGTTATCATTGAGTATCACCAGCAGGTCAGCCTGCTGGTTGCCGGCGTTGTTGAGACCTTCAAAAGCGAGCCCTGCCTGCAGGGCGCCGTCGCCTATCACTGCCACCACTTTCCTTTTTTCCCCTTTGGTCTGTGCTGCCACAGCCATACCCAGTGCTGCTGAGATGGAGGTTGAGGAGTGTCCCACCCCGAAGGCATCATATTCACTCTCTGCCATTCGGGGAAAGCCGCTGATACCCTTGTATTTACGGTTTGTGTGGAACTGTGCTTTTCTGCCGGTGAGTATTTTGTGTCCATAGGCCTGATGACCCACATCCCAGACTATCTTGTCATATGGTGTATTATAGACGTAATGCAGGGCTACGGTCAGCTCCACCACCCCGAGGCTTGCCCCGAAATGGCCGGGATTGTTGCTGACCTCATCAATGATATGTTGCCTTAGCTCATCACTGATCCTGACCAGCTCAAGCCTGTCAAGTTTCCTGAGGTCTTCAGGGGTTTCAATCTTATCTAACAGTCGTTCTGATGACATTGATTCAGGTTGTCAGATGCCGGGGCAAAGATACTTATATTTTAGTTTTTGCCGAAAGGCTCTCCGGTTGAATGAATCCTCGCGGATATCCTTCTCAGCCTGCGGCAGCAAAAATGTTTCATTGTTGATTATTCATCCGGCAATTTAGAACAGCTTTGGTCAATTATTGTTTATTTCGCAACAGGTGGAAAGCAAAAATCTTTCACATCATGAAAGCACTGAAAATAATGTTACCGGTTCTGATGATTGCATTCACTGCAGTCTCCTGTGTTACGGGGAAAAGGCACAACAGTCTCATAGACAGGAATCTGATGCTGATGGCAGAGCGTGATTCACTCAAGGCGGAAAATATCTGGCTGGCTATGTCTAACAGGGAGCTTACCGCGAAATCAGGGCAGCTGACCGAAGAAGTCAACAGGCTCACCGGCGAGCTGCAGAGAGCCCGCACTGATCTGAGTCAGACAAGGGAAGAGGTCAGCAGGCTCTCAACGCGCTATGAGGAGCTGCAGAGGGCACAGGCCGAACTGGCCGCCGGCAAGGCACAGGAGACGCAGAGGCTTCTTACTGAGCTGAGACAGGCCCAGACAGAGCTTCATCAGAGAGAGGACCTTTTGCGTGACCTTGAAATGAATCTGGACACCAAGAAGGCAACACTGGAGGAGCTTACATACGAACTCGAGAAGCGGAATGAGAGGCTTGCCGAGCTCGAGAAGATGCTTGACGCCCAGCAGAAGGCAGTAAAGGTGCTGAAGGACAAGGTTTCAGAAGCCCTGTTTGGGTTTGAGAACAACGGTCTGACGGTGACCATGAAGAACGGCCAGGTTTATGTATCGATGGAAGACAAGCTGCTATTCAAGACAGGCAGTTACGAGATTGACGCCAACGGCCGTACCGCTCTGCGCAAGCTCGGGGCCCTGCTGGAGAAAAACCCGGATGTCACCATCACAATTGAGGGGCATACAGATGATGTACCCTACAGGGCTGCACCTGGTCAGCAGATACTTGACAACTGGGACCTGAGTGTCAAGAGAGCTACCACCGTGGTCAGGGTACTGACACAGGATACACATATCAGCCCGAAGCGGCTGATTGCAACCGGCAGAAGCGAATATATACCTGTTGATCCTGCAAAGACTCCTGATGCACGTCAGAAAAACAGGAGGACGGAGATTATTCTTACGCCCGACCTGACAGACCTTTACAGAATACTGGAAAGTTACTAGGGCTCCTGCTGCCCGGCAAACTCACCCAGTCTCACCTTCAGCTTCTCCAGGGCCTCAACGAGATCTTCTTCAGGTTTCAGGAAGTCAAAGTCTTTCCAGAACCTGGTATCATATCCGTCAATGGTACGTGAAAAGACCGAATGAACCGGCGCCAGCTCCTCGTGGTCAAACCTTGCCACATTTTCAGTGCGGTGTTCTGTGATGGCAAGCTCAAAGAAAACGTTGAAGCGGCTGCTGAAGACCTTCTTCCGTCCCCTGGCGGTAAAGCCAAGGTCTCCCCTCACATGAGCCAGATAATATCTTCCGTCTACATTCCTGTAACGTGCCCTGTATCTTACATATTCGGGCTTCATTGAAAATTCCCAGGGAAGCCTGCTGATGAATGATTCTCCTGTCTGGTCCACATAGAGAGGGTTGACCTCAAACTCGGCCAGTACTACACTGTAATTGTCAACATTGATGTATATATCGCCCTGCATCAGGGGTTCAGTGATCCATTGCTTTTGTCTGAATGATATCACAAAGGCTGACTGATCATCAATGCTTACTATATCAGTAAGATGATATTCATAGGTATCAAATGACTGCGGGTCAAGAAAATCAAAAAGGTGCCGCATGCCGTCAAGGGCGAGTGTGGCGCTCAGCCCTGCCTTCAGTCTCACGGCCAGGGTGTCCTTTACTTCCAGGTTCTCCATCTTCCGGCTCCGGATCACTTTGATCTGGTCATTCTGTAGTGATCTGGCGTAAGGGCTCTTGTATATCTTTACCACTGCCTCTGAATAGATCTGTGGCTCTTTCCTGCGGTAAACACCTTCACGGTAGAATCCGGTCAGCAGGGCCGGGGTGGTGCCATAGTTGGATGTCACTGACGAGACCGTCTTTCTGATTATCATCATCGGGTCCTGAGCCCTGATAATGATTTCAGGTATCGGGATAAAGTCCCTGTCCATAGTGATGGTCATGACGTTACCCGGCAGGCTCCTTACGGGAAGCAGCCTGTTTACGTATCCAACGTATGAAACTGTCAGTGTGTCATAGAGGTTCTCCTCGCTTATTTTCAGGATAAAATCTCCGTTATAGTTGGTCACCGTGCCCTTTCCCCGATGGCTTATGCCGATGGTTGCGTAGGGCAGAGGCTCTGAATTCGCTGCATCCACTATCTTCCCACCGATGGAAAGAAAAACTGGCAGTGAGTCGGCTGGCGCATCTGCATTGTCCGGAAATGCCAGTTCGCGGAAGAGAATTATGTGTCGTCCCAGCACTGCATAGACTATTGCCGTGTCTGCCGTCACTGAATCAAGTATTTCCCTGACAGGCATCTCCCGTCCCTCCGGCGAGAATGTTCTGCCGGGATTGATTATCTGGGAGTCATAGGTAAAGAGATATCCGGTGAGTCTGCTTATCTCACTCAGGGCCCTGGATGCCTTGATGCTGTTGCCGGGCAGCAGGAGCTGCCTGTCAAGGACATTTTCCTGCGTGAATGAATGCAGGGTTAGCATAAGCAGGCCGACAACCAGGGTCACTCTCAATCCTTTTGATTCCCTTGGTCGCATCAGTTCTTCTTCACCCTGTCAGCGGGAAAGGATATAGGTTCCTCCCTCGCTTACATAATGAAGGTTAAAGGTAGTGCAAATCAGTTTAACAATGGTATCGTGTGGCTGCTGTTCAAATGGTGATGTGAGCCTGTAGTCATTTATGGCAGGGTCAGCAACCTTTATATCAATGTCATAAGCCCTTTTAAGATCATCAAAGACAACGCCCAGGCGTTCTCCGTCATACTTGAGCATGCCGGTATGCCATGCGAGGTAATTAACATTTGTATTTCGTGTCTGTGTAGCTTTACCGGGAGATACTCTTCCCACCTCTTCCGGTTCAAGGGTCAGACTGCGTGAGCCGTCTTCACTGGTAACCATCACCTTTCCCGAGGAGACGTAAACCTCAACCTCCTGCTCATTATTTTCAGTGATCACGTTGAATGATGTGCCCAGCACTCTGATGCTGGCTTTGCCGGCGTCAATAATGAAGGGATGTTCTGCATCGCGACTTATATCGAAGTAAGCTTCACCCTTGAGAGAGACCCTGCGCGTTTCGCCCCTGAAATCCCCCGGGTAGGTAAGCCGGCTGTTCCTGTTAAGGAATACCCTGCTGCCATCACTGAGTAGTACTTCTACATTTTTTTCAGTGGCGGCAGTTGCCACCGTAAGGTTATCAGCAGAGGCAAGCACAAAGAGGAGCCATCCTGCTCCTGCCACTATTATTACCATGGCGGCTATCCGTGCAAACGTCCCGAAGAATGACCGTCTCCTTGCGGGAAGTGTTAATACGGGTCTTTCAGCCTCCTCTATCCTGTGGTTGAGCTTCGCCCATGCCTTATCAACATCAATTTTCTCCTTGTCCTGATATTTCAGGTCATTCCACTTTTCCATTATATCTGCATCCTCACTGATCAGGAGGCGGGCTTTATCCCCGCTGCCGTTCTCCTCTCCCGACAGCCACGCGGCTGCTCCGGCCCAATCACGGTCACTCCATTTATCTGTATTAATTTTCTTTTTCATCACTCTGCAAGTGCTTTTCGGAACTCCTTAAGTGCCCTTCCCATGTCTGCCTCCACTGTTTTAAGTGAGACAGCCAGTTTGTCAGCTATTTCGTTGTATTTCATTCCTTCAAAACGACTCATCCTGAATATCAGCCGGCATCTTTCCGGCAGTCTCTCAAGGACACCTGCCACCCTGGCCTGAAGTTCATTGTAATAGATTGTTTCGGTCACCGGCTCTGATGAGAGACTGGCTGCAGCCACCATCTCGCCGGCATGCCTGTCAACAACCTTCTGGTGTTCTATGCGGTGCAGCGCCCTGTTGTGCACTGACCTGAAGAGATAACCGTTCAATGAGCTTTCTATCTTCACCTTTTCTCTGTCCTGCCACAGCCTGAAAAAGAGATCCTGGACTATCTCTTCCGCCGTGTCATGATCCCTGACCAGGGTTTTTGCATAACGAACCAGTGAAACGTAGGAGGAACGGAACAGATTTTCAAACTCCTGTTTATCTCCCTGCCTGATCCTCCCGATTATTTCACTGTCGCTATGCATAGGTCAGCGCTGCCTTCTGCTATTCTGTCCTGTCACTGAATTTAACCTTCCTGCTAAGTTTGCGTATGGCTGCCTCAATGCTCTGGTCAGGTTCAATCACGTTATAATCACCCCAGAAATCAGGGTCAGCGAAAGCTGTGACCTCTTCGGTAAAGAAGTCCGAGGGCTTGATCCTCTCCTTGTTGGAGAATTTTACCACATCCTCATCCGTACGGTCTGTTATGGCCAGTTCAGACATGGTTGTGTAGTTGGTATTGAAGAGTTTTCTCTTCCAGTTGACCTTGAACTTGACCTCGGCCCTTGAATGGCTGAAATACCACTTGCCGTCCTGCTCTCGGAACCTGACCATATAAGAGGTCACCTCGGGTGTTACCTGCATGCCCATTGGTTTCTTCCTGATAAACATAGATGAGGCAAGTTCCTTGTTTTCAAGGTTGAATGCAAATTCAGCCTGTGCTACGGCATATGTTTCAATATCCACGAAAAGGCGTCCCTGGTAAAGGGGTGTGGTGATTGAAGGCTTCTGGTAGAAATTGATCACATAGTTGGTCCTGTCATCAATGACTACGATGTTTGCAAGCTCGAGGTCATACTGTTGGAGGGCTTCCCTGGTAAGGAAGATCTCGGGATTCTTAACCACATCAAGGTAGAGTGTGGTTGTGGGACCGCCCTGCAGTTTGAAGAGAACAGTATCCATCTTCTCCACGTCAGTACTTTTTCTGCCCTTATAGATCCTTACGGCGTCATACCTGAGATCATTCTGGTAGGGAGCTTTGAATACCTCAACAACTGCCTCACCTATTGAAACATAGCTGCGATTCTTGCGTATCGTCTCCCGGTAAAATGCTGTCATGTCATTGGCCACCAGCGGATAATTATCATTAAACCTGCTGATTACCTGTTCTATGATCTCTTCCGGCACAAGCGGTTTCACTATTACTTCCCTGATGGGTATCATTGCCTGCTCCAGTGCTATCACATTTCGCTGGCCATTGGTCTTCATCTCCTCTATGGCCATCACCCTGTTCTTGTACCCTATATATGAGAATTCGAGATTCCCGGTTTCTCCTTCAGGGACTTTGAGAGTGAACTCGCCATCGAGGTTGGTGATAGTTGACACATTATTACCCTGGACGGCGATGCTGGCAAAGACCAGAGGCTGGTTTGTCTCGGCATCAATAACCCTGCCGCGGATGGTAATAACCTGCTGCTGTTCCTTCTTCGGACTCTCCCCGGCTGCAGATGCGATGATTTCACCGGCAGGTATGAGAAAAAGCAGTGCCGAAGCTATTGCGGTAAAAAGGATTTTTGTTTTCATAATATTAGTTTTTTGTGTTTAATCCGGATCATTGTCTCATAATAATGACCGGGAAAACCCTCTTTCCCCTATACAGTGACAGGAAAAAATTGTTCATTTGTCTTTTATGACGGCGCTTTCATACCTGAATGCAAGTTACACTGTTTTTACTTATGCGGCGAGAAGGTATGCCGGTATTTCAGCAGTACCGCCGCCGCCTCCGGCGATAAGCATTGAGCTCAGCAGCCGCTGTAATCTTGCCTGCCCGGAGTGTGTTGCCGGTGCCGGCATGCTCGTGCGAAGGAATGACTATATCAGCGCTGATCTGGCTGGGGAGATAGCGATGCAGTTGCGTGGTCATCTGCTTTCTGCATGGCTCAGTTTCCAGGGTGAGCCGCTGTTGCACCCTGACTTCTTCCGCATAGCAGGGTTCTTCAGGGGGATGAACCCCGTTATTGCCACCAACGGCCATTATCTTGACAGGGACAATTGCATCGGCCTGGCAGACTCTCCTTTGAAAAAAATTATCATCTCATATGACGGAGTGACACCGGAGGCTTATATGCTTTACAGGAGAGGAGGTGATCATGCCCTGGTGACTGAAGGGATAACGAGGCTGGCAGCCACCATCAGGGAGAGACACTCAAAGTTGAAAATTGTGATTCAGTTCCTGTTGCACAGGGGTAATGAGCATGAGGCAAAAGCTGCCGCTGCCTTCGCCAGGTCAGTGGGGGCACACTTCAGGATCAAGACCATACAGGTCCTTGACCCTGCCAGGGCCGGTCAGTGGATGCCGTCTGACCCGCGACGTTCACGCTACGCAGCCATCGGACAATCATGGAAGAGTACCACCTCACCCGTCAGGGGTTGCACACGGATGTGGTCCTCGGCAGTCATAACCACCGATGCCGATGTGGTACCGTGCTGCTTCGACAAGAATGCAGCGCATTTGATGGGCAACCTGGGCACCAAATCATTCATGGACATATGGAGGAACGAAAAATACAGATCGTTCAGAAATATGGTGATGCAAGACCGCCGCCTTGTTGACATATGCAGTGATTGCCCGCAGGGGAGGAACCTGTTCTTCAGCGGCTGAAGGAATGGTTTTGGAAGTTACATGGCAATTAGTAATTTTAAACAAACTTAACCGCAACCTATATGAAGATTCTTAAAGTCATTCTTACAGTCCTTGCAGTGATCATCGCCGTTGTTCTCATTGCAGGAGTAATAGCTGTTCCGGCACTTCGCAAATCAGGCCTGCCCGATCTCAACGGGGAGAAGGATCTTGCCGGCCTCACGGCCGAAGTAAGGGTTATACGCGATGAGCGCGGTGTGCCTCACATTTATGCGTCAAATGAACACGATCTCTATTTCATGACCGGCTACATCACGGCCCAGGAGAGGCTCTGGCAGATGGATATGGTCAGGCATGCCACACAGGGCAGGCTATCTGAACTGTTCAAGAGAGACATGTTTGAAACAGACATCTTCCTCAGGGCACTGGGCATGCATGAGAAGTCGAAGCTGGTATTGGAGAAGGAAGATCCGGTCATACTGGAGTCACTCAATGCGTATGCCAGTGGGGTCAATGCCTGGATAGAACAATGCGGGAAGAAACTTCCGCCGGAATTCAGGGTGCTGGGATATACACCCGAGCCATGGACAACCATGGATATAACCAATATAATTGGCTTTATAGGATGGGATCTGGCATCATCAAACCTTTCCAGTGAGGTCAGCAATTATAAACTTGGCAGAAAACTGGGCCCAGAGAAAGCATCGGAGCTTATAGCTGACTGGACCCTGGTTGACGAGGTTGTCTTCCCGGAGTTCAGGCTTAAGGATGAGCTGATTGATAAGGTCCAGGCAGCGGTCAACTCTATGGATAAACTGGAAGAACTGGGCATTGTCACCTTCTCCGGTAGCAATAACTGGGCCGTCTCCGGCAACAGGAGCGAGACCGGCAAACCCATCCTGTCAAATGACATGCACCTTGGATTCAATGTTCCGGGCTTCTGGATGCAGGTGCACCAGGTTATCCCCGGACAGCTGAATGTGACAGGAGTGCTCTTCCCGGGAGAGCCCTTTGTCATTGCCGGACATAATGACAGGATAGCATGGGGGATGACTAACCTGAGCGTTGATGATATCGACCTTTTTGTTGAAACAGTTGACTCCACAGGCAATAACTACCTGTATAACGGCGAGTGGCTTCCATTCAGGGAAGAGGAACATCAGTTGAAGATGACTGATGACTCATCCCTGACACGCGTGATCAGGTACACCCATCACGGACCGGTCATCTCAGAGATGCGGGGCATCAATGACGAGGTACTGACAATGTGCTGGTCAGGATATGACTACAGCGATGAGATACAGGCGGTTTACCTTCTGAACAGGGCACGCAACTGGGTTGAGTTCCGGACTGCCCTCAGCCATTTCAGGTCAATAAGCCAGAATTTTGCTTATGCAGATGTTGAAGGAAACATTGGCCTTAACACCGGTGGCGGTATTCCCGTCAGAAAGGGCACCGGACTCCTTCCGCGCAGGGGCGACACTGATGAGTATGAATGGAAGGGATATGTTCCGTTTGAACTGCTTCCTTCATCATTCAACCCGGAGGACGGATTTGTGTCATCTGCCAACCAGAGGACGGTGGATGAGAGCTATCCGTTCTTCATCAGCGGTGATTTTTCAATACCCTACCGCATTATGAGGATCAGGGAGATGGCTGCGGAAAAGGAGATACTGGGCATTGATGATTTTAAAAGGATGATAACTGACAACCATTCATCCTATGCTGCCATGATGACTCCTGTCATTCTTAAGGGAGCTGAGGCCATTGGCTCTCCCTCTGTGGATGAAAAGTATGCCCTGGAGGAGCTGAAGGAGTGGGATTATACCATGGACGCAGCACTGGTTGCCCCGACTCTCTTTGAGTTCATCAGGTCTGAGATGGCCCGTCACATAATGCAGGATGAGCTCGATGAGCTTTATGGTTCGCCGCTGGGGCGGCAACACGATTTTTACCTGTACACCATGATGACAGAGGGGCCGGATCAGTGGATTGACAATATTGACACTCCGGAAAAGGAGACCATGGAAATTATAATTGCCAGAAGCATCAGGTCAGCTCTTGATACCCTCACAGCCCGTTATGGTGAATGCGGGGAGAACTGGCAATGGGGGAAGGTTCACACCTTTACCCTTGAGCACCCGATGGGAGGGGTTAAGATCCTTGACAGGCTGTTGCGTCTCAACTCGAAAAGCTATGGTATCGGAGGAAGCTATCACACTGTGGCTCCCTATGCCTTCAGGGACAATCTGAAGGCGGTGCACGGTGCTTCCGAGAGGCATATCTTCAATACGGCCGACTGGGATCAGTCGCTCACTGTCATACCTACCGGCACATCGGGCATCCCTGGCAGTCCGTTCTACCTTTCTCAGACGGATACATATGTGAATAATGGTTTCTACGGTGAACCCTTCTCGGATGAAGCGGTAGAGTCAGCGAAGAAATATGAAATGATCTTCAGGCCGGGTGGAAGCAGATAGCTGGCTGATGTCATAAACAGCCGGCAGTCAACGGGCAATGAACATATTCCGGGAGGAGGTCACGACTGATAATCAGGCAGTCAGACGACTACTCTGGCAACCATGACCTTGCCGTTTAAGTATATGCGGGCCAGGTAGATACCCGGTGCAATGTTGCCTAGTTGCAGCAGAACCATGTCGCCGTCAGGGGTAAGGGTATCCTGTAACACTATCCTGCCGGAAGTGTCAACCAGCTCGATCGAAACCGAAGAGCACCTTATGAAGTTGTGTGACTCTATGCAGACATAACCGGCCGCAGGCTGCGGATAAACCTTCGTTTCATTATCTGCCACATCCTCCGCTATGCTGTTCAGGATACTCAGTTTAAGATAAAATATACCCGTTGATCCACCGGCGCTTCCATCAACCTGTATCCAGTATTTCTGGTTTGCAACAACATCAACAGAAGTAATTTGAGGATTATAATCAGTATCAGAGTAATCGTCATTGGCCGCTTCCAGCTTGTAGCTGCCTGCTAACAGGGCTGATTCTGAAACAGCGCTATAGATTGCAATCTGGTTATCAAAACCTGTTGATAAAAGTGATATCGTCTGGTTTGATACCGGTGTATAACTGAACCAGACACTGTGTTCAACTATGTCCTGCCCTGTGCCATATTCATCGCACCATGACATCTGTCCCGTACAGCTGCTGAATGGCGGTATGGGTTCATCCTGCTGCACCGTGGCACATCTGTTGGAAAAGGTACCTGAGGTGCCTGAGCTTATAGGGCGCGCATTGCTGATATTATCATTTGACTGTGCTTCAAGGGGAATCTTAACGTTAAGCACCTCCTGACAGGTGCCGTGTATGCCTGTCAGGATTATATCTATATCTGTGCTGCGTGTTAATCTTCTGCCGTCAAGCACTCTTATTACAGCCGGATTTGCGGTGTTGTTTTCTATATAGAAAAGGTTTTGTGATTCGTCCGAGAGAGTCCATAGCCAGGCGTCAGCGCCATATGCATGAAGCGTAAGCCCGGAGAAGGAGTTGACACATGAATCTGTAAGCGCTATGGGCACGGCCTGAATTAAAAGCTCAGAACCTGCTGAAATAAATTCATCCACCGTGATCTCCTTCTCACCCGCGGCGTTAGCAGCTTTCAATGATACGGTGTATCTTGCTTCCAGCAGGAAGGAGACCTTAGGTGAAGAGGATGAGGAGTCCGTACCCTCACTGTAGCTTACAGCAGAGGGCGTGAAGGACCATTGCCATCCCGTAGGTTCAAATGCCGAAAATCCTGTAAGCTCTACCGGTGTATTGGTGCATACCTGCGCGATTTGAGTTGCGAACTGGGGATCAGGCAGGTTTGTCGGAGGGTAGTAACCTTCAATCGACATCATCCCTGTTCCGTCAGGGTCAAGAAATGACTTCAGTGCAGGGAAACCAATGTTTGGATGATTCCATGAGTAGTCAAGTCTTCCGAAATAATCAATCTCTGATCCGCCGTGCAGTTGACCGGTAATTTTTTTATTGTGATCAAAAAGAGGTGCACCGGATGAGCCTGATGAGGTTATTCCCTCATCAAAGACAACTTCCCAGTGAGTACCTGATGGTGAGGTGGTGCCACCCTCCCAGGTAAGGGGTTCCCATTTGGTTGCCGGGGGGTCGAAGTCCCTGGCCAGTTTTTTCGCTCTGCCTCCCGGATGATGTATGCATGCCGAGTTCTGAGGGGGAGTCTCTTCGATGCTCCAGCCTGCATAATATGGATTATATGATATAGGGATATTCCGGTCAAATTCCAGCAGAGAATAGTCTGAGTCAGTACCGGTGGTCATCAGTGACGATCCGGAGATAGTCTGCTTCGGATCAAGGATTTGCTGAGTGCAGGCAGCCTCTTCATAATTGAAGTAGGCAACAATAGTGGCAGCTTCCTTAATTGTATTAATACAATGAGCAGCGGTAAGCAGGTATGGTTTCAGGGATTGGCCGGCAGAGTTGATCAGAGCTCCGGAGCAGAGGTAACTATAGGTGCCGTCATTAAACGTGTACCTGCAGACAGCATGTTTTTCATTCTGGAGAGAGATGCCTTCAATGCAATTGATGCCTATAAAGCCGTCTTTATCAGCGTTTCCGGATTTGGGTACAAGAATGTCAATGAATGCCTGTCCTATCTGGCCGATAACTACTTCTCCCGCAAAGGGAGCATCGGCAGGTTCATAATACTCTATTATTACATGATCTCCGCGAAAATCACCTGTAACGAAGAGCAGTTCCTCAGTGATGTTATAGTCGGTAAATGCCCCCTTTATGTCCGAGTACGAATCGTTATACAGGAAGAGCCTGGCTCCTTCAGGGACAAGGTATTTGCTGAAGATCACCTGTAGTGATTTTCCTGCGGGGGAATTGATCCTGTACTGCCAGATGGTGCCTCCCTCCTCCAGTCTGGTCATGGAACCTTCCTTTTTTAAGTCGATTTCAACTTCCTCCAGCACGGCGTACATGAGAGGAAGTCTGTTGGCTCCATTGTGAAAGGCCAGGGTTGCTGTGTCAATCAAGCCCAGGGTACGGGATGCGATTCCGGAGATGCTCTTTGATCCAGAGATCTTGAATGAGGGTGGCAGTCCGCCCTCAGATACCTGCGCTGCAATACAAAGGGTCAGGGCAGATGCTATTAGTGAAAGAAAGGCTTTTTTCATTTCAGGCCCGGGGCAGGAGCAGATAAGTAAAAAATGTCAGTGAGGATTTTCAGACGGTCATGATCTCTTTTTCCTTGGCTTCAACAATCTTGTCAACCCTGGCTATGTGCTTGTCAGTCATCTCCTGGATCAGTTTCTCGCCGTTTTTCTCTTCATCTTCGGGCAGGCCCTCCTTGAGCAGTGTCCTAAGTTCATCGAGGAACCATTTTCTTCCTGACCGGATGCTGATCTTGGCCGTTTCTCCCTCCTGTTTTACCTGTTTCACCAGTTGGTGGCGTCTCTCTTCTGTCAGCGGAGGTACGTTTATACGGATGACCTCGCCGTTATTTATGGGGGTCATGCCTATGTTGGCAGCAAGGATAGCTTTTTCAATTACGCCAAGCATATTCTTTTCCCACGGCTGAACAAGAATGCTCTTTGCGTCGGGTGTATTGATATTGGATACCTGAGCCAGCGGGGTCATTGTGCCATAGTATTCAACGGATATTCCATCAAGCAGCAACGGGTTGGCGCGGCCGGCGCGAAGATGTGAGAGTTCATACTCAAGATGCTGGACGGCCTTGTCCATTCTCTCTTCCGCTTCATCCCTGAATAGTTCCAGTTCTTCAGTCATGTGGTTATTGATTATTCTGATAGTGGCAAATGTAAACAAATCTTTTCAGAGAGTTATGAGTGTGCCGCGCTTGCTGCCCTCCACAACGGCCCGGAGGTTTCCCTCCCTGTTCATATTAAAGACAATAAGGGGCATTCCGTTCTCACTGCACATTGAGAAGGCGGTCTGATCCATCACTCTCAGCTTTTTTTCAATTGCTTCAGAGAAAGTAAGGGTCTCATATTTAACCGCAGAGTGATCTTTCTCCGGGTCAGCTGTATAGACGCCATCCACACGTGTTCCCTTGAGCAGCACATCACAGTTCAGCTCCACGGCACGGAGTGCGGCAGCGGTGTCTGTGGTAAAGAAAGGATTTCCCGTTCCACCGGCGAGGATGGATACGCAACCACAGTCAAGTGCCGAGGAGGCCTTGTCACGGCTGTAGAGCTCGCCAACCGGTTCCATGCGGATGGATGTGAACACCTTTACATTGCATCCGGCCCTTGCCAGGAAGCTCTCAAGGGCCAGGCTGTTTATCACTGTTGCAAGCATGCCCATCTGGTCTCCCTTGACCCTGTCATAACCGTCGCCGGTGCTTCCCAACCCCCGGAATATGTTGCCTCCGCCGATGACTATTGCCACCTGGCATCCTGCATCAACAATATCCCTTATCTGGCTGGCATAGCCTGTCAGTACGGTGGCATCAATTCCCGTTCCATCAGGGCCGCCGGCCGACTCTCCGCTGAGCTTAAGCAATATTCTTTTATACTTCATTGCAACATCCTCTTTTTATGATGGTAACGAAATTAGCAAAAAATGTGCCCGGAAAACAGGAAGGAAGGAAAAAAGAGAGCGACACCCCTCTGAAGGAATGCCGCTTCATGCTTTTAAAATCGCAGAACCAGCCTGCTACTTCTTGCCCAGAGTATCGGTCCTGAAGAGGTAGTAGAGAGGACAGGTGCGTGTTAATGCTGTCAGTACCAGGATGATTGCGAGAATAATAAAGATCAGCCCCAGCAACTTGCCCACGCCAATAAAATAGAGGATTACCAGCAGTGCTGCCAGCACCAGCCTGACGATCATGTCAGTTTTACCGATGTTCTTTTTCATAGGTCAGTTTTATTTTAGTGTTCCAATTTACTAATTATTTATCAAATAGGAACACTGCCTCCACAAAGAAGAGGGAGTTGGATGAGAGGCGGAAACAGAAACGACGCCTGCGGGGCGTCGTTTCTGTTTGTAAAATCTGCCTGTGGTCAGACATTAAGTGTGTAGCGGGCAAATCCCGTTGCCTTGAGGCCCTTGTCAGCATTCTCAAGGTATTGTCTGACGGTGAGCTTGCTCTCCTTGATGAATTCCTGGTTCATAAGGGTGCTTTCCTTGAAGAACTTATTCAACTTGCCCTGTGCTATCTTCTCGAGCATCTCCTCGGGCTTGCCTTCACGGCGCGCCTGTTCCCTTGCTATCTCGAGCTCCTGGGCAAGGATCTTCTCGGGGACGTCCTCTTTGTCAAGAGAGACGGGACTCATGGCTGCAACCTGCATGGCCACATCCTTGTATACCTGCTTTTCAATTCCTGCCTTGTTGAAACCCACCAGCGTGGCGAGTTTATTGCCGGGGTGGATATATGCCTGTACTGCAGGAGCATTTATGGCGGCAAAATAAGAAAGTTCGAACTTCTCCCCGGTGATACCGCTCTTTTCAAGAACGAGGTCGGTTGCCTTTTTTCCTTCAATTATTACATTCTTAAGTCCTTCAAGGTCAGCAGGAGCTGAACTAAGGGCTGCATCAAGGATTTTGTTTCCGAGTGTAATGAAGTCAGCGTTCTTTGCCACGAAATCGGTCTCGCAATTAAGAGCTATCATCATACCGGTTTTGCCGTCGGCACTGGTTTTTGCCAGCACCACACCTTCGGTAGCTTCACGGTCAGCACGCTTGTTTGCAATAGCCTGACCTCTCTTACGGATTAACTCCTGTGCTTTTTCAAAGTCTCCTGCAGCCTCTTCCAGGGCTTTCTTGCAGTCCATCATGCCGGCGCCTGTCACTCTTCTCAGTTTGGCGACATCGGCAGCGCTTATATTTGACATTGTATTAAGAGTGTTTAATGGTTGTTTCTATTCTTCTTCCTCTTCGGAAATCTCCTCATCAGCCACTGTGGCTTTTTCGGTTTCTTCCTCTTCCGGGCTCTCACCCTTCATCTCGGGCTGCTCCTCTTCATAGTCCGCAGCCTTGAACTTGCCTTTGCGTGATCCTTCCGGCATCTCATCCCTGTCAGACTGGGCATTGTCCTTGTCCTTTTCAGCCTTACGCTCATTGAGACCTTCAGCTATAGCCTGGCACATGATCTCAATCACAAGTGAGATTGATTTTGCAGCATCATCATTTGCAGGAATCACGAAGTCAATGTCCGCCGGATCAGAATTGGTATCAACCATTGCAAATACAGGTATTCCCAGTCTTTTAGCCTCGTGAACCGCAATATGTTCCTTGCACACGTCTACCACAAACAGCGCTGATGGCTGGCGGGTCATGTCGGCTATTGAACCCAGGTTCTTTTCAAGCTTGGCTCTCTGGCGTGTTATCTGAAGTTTTTCCCTCTTGGAGAGGTTGTCAAATGTGCCGTCAGTAGACATTTTATCTATAGACCCCATTTTCTTGACCGCCTTGCGGATAGTGGGGAAGTTGGTGAGCATTCCGCCCGGCCATCTTTCGGTCACATATGGCATATTGACCGCTCCTACCTTCTCGGAAACAATATCTTTCGCCTGCTTCTTGGTAGCCACGAAGAGCACTTTGCGTCCGGATTTGGCTATCTGCTTCAGGGCAGATGCAGCCTCATCAATTTTGGTGACGGTTTTTTCAAGGTCAATAATGTGAATGCCGTTGCGCTCCATGAAAATATAGGGAGCCATGGCCGGGTTCCATTTTCTCTTAAGGTGCCCGAAATGTACGCCGGCATCCAGTAATTCTTTGAAATTGGTTCTTGACATTTTGAATCTGTTGTTAAGTTTACGTTCTGTGAAGTCAATTGCAGAGTAGTTCCTCAGCGGGAAGTCAATGCAATTTAGATACTAAACCTGCATCTATAATTAATTGCTGTTGAACTCCTAACGCTTGCTGAACTGGAATCTCTTGCGTGCCTTGGGCCTGCCGGGCTTCTTTCTTTCAACCTCGCGCGGATCACGTGTGGTGAAACCTTCAGCCTTAAGTTTCGGCTTGAACTCCGGATCAACCTTGATCAGAGCCCTGGAAATAGCAAGACGTACCGCCTCTGCCTGACCTTTGAATCCACCGCCGTCAAGAGTGACATTGATGTCATATTTGTCGGCAACATTGAGAAGGTTGAGGGGCTGTAGAACAACATACTGCAGGATCTCATTCGGGAAATACTCCTTGTACTCCCTCTCATTGATCGTGATCTGTCCCTTACCATCGCTCAGGTAAACCCTTGCAACAGCCGCTTTCCTTCTTCCGATAGCGTTGATAACTTCCATGTTTCTTACTTAATGGTTTTTAAATCAATTAGTTTAGGTTGCTGGGCCTCGTGCTTGTGTTCGGGGCCTTCATAAACATACAGGTTCCTGAAGATGGCGCTGCCCAGCCTGTTTTTCGGAAGCATACCCTTCACGGCGTATTCAATCATCCGTGTCGGATGCTTCTTCATCAGCGTGTCAGCCTTGACGATCCTCTGGCCTCCGGGATAACCGGTGTGCCTGATGTACTCCTTGTCAGTCATCTTTGCTCCCGTCAGCGTAACTTTCTCTGCATTGATAACAATGACGTTATCGCCGCAGTCAACATGAGGCGTGAAGCTTGGCTTGTGCTTCCCCCTCAGCATCAGGGCTACAACAGATGCCAGACGCCCGAGTGTCTGACCCTCCGCATCTACAAGTACCCACTCTTTCTCAACAGTCGCCTTGTTGGCTGAAACTGTCTTGTAACTTAAGGTGTTCACTTTGTACTAAGGTTTTGTTTATTAATGATTTTTTAAAATAAAAACCCCATTTTTGGGGTCTGCAAAAATACAACATATTTTTATTCCCAGCAATATGTTGTACTTTTAATTTCTTTAATATCCGTATGTTCAGCAGACGAGTCCATCAGAACATCTACATGATATGCCTCTTCCTGGCCGCTTTCCTGATGCCCGTCTCGGTCTGGCTCCTCTCGTCAGTATCAGTTGCCATGTCAGCAAACTGGCTGCTTGAGGGAGATTACCGCCGCAAATATAAAAATTTTAAGTCCGCCCGGGGAGCTGTAATCCTGCTGATGCTTTTCGCCATGTATCTTCTGTGGATGATAAACACGGCTGATCTCATCGGGGCTCTCGGTGAGCTTAAACTCAGGCTTCCGCTGCTCTTCTTCCCCGTGGTGATGGGTTCATCACCGAAACCAGGTTCAGGCACACTACGCCTGGTGCTGCTCTCCTTTATTGCCGGCTGTGTTGTGGCTGTTGTGGCCGGCATGCTGGCACTGGCCGGTGTTTTGCCTGTGGAGATCAGAAGTCCGCGAGACCTGGCGCTGTTTGTGCCCTCAATAAGACTTTCCATTCTGCTCTGTTTTGCCATATTCTCATCATTATGGCTCATTATGACGGACCGTTCCGGCCGGGACCTTCACGGCAGTGAGGGTGGCAATGATTCTGCAGCCGCCAGGTTGAGTTCCCTGATGAGTTCCCTCAGGAACAGGCTTCACGTCATACTGGCCGTGGCGGCAACAGCCATGTCATGGTTTCTCTTCAGGCTCCTCTCTGTGACGGGTATAATTCTCTTTGCCTTACTGCTTCTGATGACTTCGGTATACATGTTTGCTTCCTGCAGAAAAATCCTTGCCGGCATGTTATTCATGGCTGCAGCCCTCACAGTGACGGCAGCAGGACTGATACTTTTCCATTCTGCAGCACGCTCAGTCAGCAGGCCGGCAGATCCCATGCTGAATAATCCCGTAAGTGTTACGGCATCAGGCAACAATTATATCCACTATCCGGAGGAAACACTAGTGGAGAGAGGTTACCTGGTGTGGATGAATGTCTGCGAGGAAGAGGTGCGAAAGGAGTGGAACAGAAGAAGCGACATGGATTATGACGGACCGGATTCTGCAGGCAATGAACTGCGTGTGACACTCATAAGATATATAACCTTCCTTGGGATGACCAAAGACTCTGCCGCCGTGGTCGCCCTCACTGACACGGATATCTCAAACATTGAAAAAGGATTTGCCAACCCGCTCTATGCAAGGAAAGGCAGTCCGCGGGCACGAGCCTATGAACTGGCCTGGGAGCTGAACCGTGCCTCCGGCGGAGCGAATCCCTCGGGTCACTCGCTCACCCAGCGCCCTGAATTTTACAGGGCGGCGCTTGGTATTATCAGGAAACATCCGTGGTGCGGGGCAGGAACAGGAGACGTGGCCAGGGCTTTCAGTGATGAATATGCTTCCAATGCAACACCGCTGACTGAGGAATACCGGCTGAGAGCGCATAACCAGTACCTGACCTTCGCGGTTACCTTCGGCATTCCGGGCATGATGGTGGCCGTGGCTCTGATGCTTATACCCTGGTTCAGATGCAAATGCAGGTGGTCTTACCTGTTCCTGCTCTTTATCACGGTCACACTTGTCACCATGTTTAATGACGACACCTTCAGTTCATTTACCGGAGCAGCATTCTTTTCTTATTTTTACACCCTGTTAATTGTTACCTGTTACAGTGATGAAACTTAAACAAGGGGAGAGAAAATTTCTTGAGATGGCTATACGTACAGCTGAGGAAAACATGGCCGACGGCGGCGGTCCTTTTGGCGCGGTAATAGTCAGAGACGGTAAAGTGGTGGCCTGTTCGGGAAACAGGGTGGTGCCGGGACATGATCCCACGGCTCATGCCGAGGTGATGGCCATCAGAATGGCAGCCGCGGCGGCAGGCACACATGATCTGAGTGACTGTGTTATCTATGCATCATGTGAGCCCTGTCCCATGTGTCTCGGGGCCATCTACTGGGCGGGCATAAGACGGGTGGTCTATGCATCTGACAGGTACCGGGCGGCTGCAGCGGGGTTCAATGACAACCATATCTACCAGGAGCTGTCACTTGAAAACAGTGAGCGCACCATTGCCATGGTCCGCAGCCTTACAGGGGAAGGCAACAGGATTTTCAGGCTGTGGGAGGATCTTCCGGATAAAGTACCATATTGATGAAGCGGTGATGCCCAGAGTTGACAGGACTTTCTTTATGGAAGATGCGGTGACCGTAGCCCGTCGGCTGCCAGGTATGGAGATGGTTGTAAAATCCGGAGACAGAGCCGGAAGATATATGATAACTGAGACGGAGGCTTATCTCGGCGACGGCGACAGGGCATGCCACGCCAGCAAGGGCAGGACGGCAAGAACGGAACCGATGTTTCTGGAGGGAGGTCATCTTTATATTTACTTTGTATACGGTATGCACTGGATGCTTAATGTGGTTACCGGTCCGGCAGACCACCCGGAGGCTGTTCTGATCAGGGGCGTATCACACTTCCCGGGCCCGGGGCGTGTCACCAGGTGCCTGGGCATTGACAGTTCATTCAACAGAGAGGATCTGACATTGTCAGACAGGATATGGATTGAAGAAACAGGCTTCAGCCCGGAGCTTGTTGCCGGGCCACGGGTGGGCATAGCCTATGCCGGCGAGCCCTGGGTGAGCAAACCGTGGCGTTTTGTAATCAGGAACGAAAAAGAGAAATAATGACAAAAGGATTCAGACTATGGAATAACCTGACGGGGTGGGCAGTGTTTGCCTTATCACTCCTGGTTTATCTGCTGACCATTGAACCCACTGTCAGCTTCTGGGACTGCGGAGAGTTTATACTCTGTTCCTACAGGCTGGAGGTGGGACATCCTCCCGGCGCCCCATTCTTTCTTCTTCTGGGACGGTTCTTTACCTTCTTTGCCGGGGGTGACACCTCGAAGGTGGCAATGATGGTCAACATCCTTTCTGCCTTTGCCAGTGCATTTACAATACTCTTCCTGTTCTGGACCATCACCAGGCTCATACGCCTGGCTACGGGTGACAATGAGAGCGTCAGCGGCGGAAGGGCTTTTGCCATCCTCGGGGCAGGCATTGCAGGAGCCCTTGCCTATGCCTTCTCTGATACATTCTGGTTCTCGGCAGTGGAAGGGGAGGTCTATGCCACCAGCTCACTCTTCACCGCCGCGGTGTTCTGGGCCATGCTCCGCTGGTATGACGAGGCGGATGACCCTCACTCCGGCAGATGGATCATACTGATAGCATACCTCATGGGACTCTCCATCGGGGTGCATCTGCTGAACCTGCTCGCCCTGCCGGTGATAGTCCTGCTATGGTACTTCAGGAAACATACCGCCACAGCCAAAGGGATTATCACCTCCCTGGTTGCCGGATTTCTAATCCTGGGTGTGCTCAACTTCATCTTCGTCCCCGGGGTGGCAAAAATAGCAGGCTGGTTTGAGCTTTTCTTCGTTAATACACTGGGTTTGCCTTACAATACAGGTCTCTACATCTACCTTGTGATTCTAACCGGACTGATTGTGGCAGGCATCTGGTATTCGCTGAAAAAGGGAAGAAAAGTGCTCAACTTCGTGATGACGGTGATAGCCGTGCTGATGCTGGGTTACTCCTCCTTTGCCCTCATAATAATAAGGGCAAATGCCCATCCGCCGATGAATCAGAATGATCCTTCGGATGTTTTTTCATTCCTGTACTACATCAACAGGTCACAGTACCCGCGAGCGCCGTTCCTCTACGGACATTACTACTCGGCGCCGGTGACGGGCATAGACAAGAAAGTGGGCGGATACAACAAGAAAGATGGCCGGTATGAACCCTACTACATGACTGATTACACGTATGACAAACGGTTCATGACTCTGTTCCCCCGCATGTACAGCACTGATCCGGATCATATCAGGCAATATCAGTACTGGGGAAAAATCAAGGGAAAAAAGGTCACTGTCAGGTCAGGAGGAGGGAGTGAACAGGTTATAATTCCCACCTTCGGGGAGAACCTGCGGTTCTTCTTCCGGTACCAGGTGGGGGTGATGTACATGAGGTATTTCATGTGGAATTTCTCCGGCAGGCAGAATGATGTACAGGGCAACGGCAACGTCATGGACGGCAACTGGATATCAGGCATTCCATTCATTGACAATCCGAGGCTGGGAGATCAGTCGCTCCTGCCTGAAGAGAACCGCAATAACCCGGCCCGCAATGCCTATTACCTGCTTCCTCTTCTGGCCGGTCTGGCAGGCATATGGTGGCATTACAGGCGTGACGGGAAGGGACTGACGCTGGTGGTTGTCCTGTTCCTCATGACCGGACTGGCCATCGTGACATACCTTAACCAGTACCCGAGTCAGCCAAGGGAGAGGGACTATGCATACGCAGGCTCATTCTATGCCTTTACAATCTGGATAGGGATGAGCGTCATGCTTATATATGACCTGCTGAGAAAGCTCATGAAAGAGTACCCCGCTGCTGTCATCCCATCGGCACTGATAATGGCAGCCGTGCCTCTGCTGATGCTGATCCGCAACTATGATGACCATGACCGGTCTGACAGGTACACTGCAAGGGATATTGCCTCCAACTACCTGGCTTCGGTGGATCAGAATGCGGTGCTGCTAACCTATGGTGACAATGATTCATTTCCTCTCTGGTACATCCAGGATGTAGAGGGATACCGTACTGATGTACGCGTTGCCAACCTGAGCTACCTGCAGAGTGGTTTCTATATTGAGACCATGAGCCGGAAGGCATTTGAATCAGATCCGCTGCCCTTCACGCTGCCATATGAGAAGTACATTGAAGGGGAACGCGTGCAGTTGCCAGTTGAAGATCTGATCAAGGAGCCCACACCGATACGAAAGGTTATTGAATTTGCAGGGTCTGATGATCCGAAAGCCAAAATAGACCTCTCCGGCCGTGGTGATTATTTCAATTTTATTCCTGTGAGGGAGTTTATTATTGATGTTGATTCGGCCAACGTGATTGCCACGGGAGCGGTGAGATCCTATCATGCCGACCGGATGCTGAAACCCATGATCTGGAAATTTTCAGGCAACATGGCTATCAAGGATGACCTGGCAGTGATGGATTTTATGGCAGGCAACAACTGGGAACGGCCGCTCTATTACTCGGTCACTGTACCTGCTTCTACATACATAGGACTCGAAGATTTCTTTGTACTGGAGGGTATGGCATTCAGGGTCAGTCCGATCATCATAGACCCCCCGCAGCCCGGAGAGACAGGCATGGTGGATACGCAGGAGATGTATGAGAATATGATGACCAACTTCCGGTGGGGTAATGCAGAAAAGGAAGGAGTCTATCTTGATGAGAACAACCGCCGCATGTTTGACGTCTTCCGGCGGCAGTTTGCAAAACTGGCAAAGGCGCTGGTGGCTGAGGGAGATACGGTGAGGGCTGTAGCTGCCATCGAAAAGGGTATGGCTATTGTTCCGCCGGAGAAGATGCCATTTGACTATTTCAGTTGTGACCTGGCTGAGGCTCTCGCTGTGGCAGGGAAGAAGGAAGAGGCAGAGAAACTCTTTCGTGAAATAATTGATAACTCACTTGCTTCGCTTGGCTTTATTGCCGCACTGCCTGACAACAGATCATACGGGCTTGAGTTCAATGCTTCCGTATCATTGCAGGCGCTGCTTGACATATACAGGCTTGCCACGGGGTTCGGCATGACAGAGTTGGCTGAGACAGCCTCTTCCGGGCTTAACCGGTATTACGGAGAAGTGCCTGTAAGATGATAAGGAATTACCGCAGACCTTTTCCTGCAGCCATCATCTATCCTGATGCCATCTATACTATCAGGAGAGGCGGTCGTAAACTCTACCTTACCTTTGACGATGGTCCGGATCAGGAATCGACTCCCCGGATACTTGATATTCTCAAATCTCACATGGTCAGGGCTACCTTCTTCTGTACCGGTAGCCGCATAAGTGCCGTTCCGGGTCTTTTCGCCAGGATGGCTGCCGAAGGCCATACCATCGGCAATCACGGCTTCAGCCACCTGAACGGCCTCAAAACCCCCGTTCGAACATATTGTTCTGATGTTTTCAGGGGGAGGGACATAACATGCAGCAATCTCTTCAGGCCACCATACGGCAGGCTTCGGGTAAGACAGTACAGGATCCTTGAGCGGACCATGCAGGTTGTTTTCTGGGATGTGATGCCTTATGACTTTGATGCCGGTATCACGGCCAATGAATCATATAACATACTTATGAAAAGGATCAGACCCGGATCGGTCATTGTGCTGCATGACAAACCGGCGAGCACGGCCCTTGAATACCTTGACCGTTTCCTGGGAAAGGCAATCGCGGAGGGTTATTCGTTCGGGTTGGTGGACGAATATTCGCGTCAGGACTGATTTTTTTCATCCTAAATACTATTTTTGAAAGGGGAAAGAAACCTGTAACATGAATATCCTGATACTCGGGTCCGGAGGCCGCGAACATGCTATTACCTGGAAACTGGCACAGAGCAGCAGGCCGCTGAAGCTTTTCGTTGCTCCCGGCAATCCCGGCACCTCATCCATTGCCTCAAATGTTCATATTGACCCATTGGACTTTGAGGGTGTCCGTTCAGCCATCATTGAAAACAGAATAGGGATGGTGGTGGTAGGCCCTGAAGCTCCTCTTGCTGAGGGCATAGCTGACTTTATAGAGGCTGATCCCGCACTTGCGGGTGTGGCCGTAATAGGACCGGGCCGGGCCGGCGCTATGCTTGAGGGAAGCAAGGATTTTGCCAAACGGTTCATGATAAGACATGGCATACCTACGGCCGCCTATGAGACTTTCACACCGGATACTTTTGAAGAAGCCGTCATTTTCATGCGTGGTCTTCAGCCCCCCTACGTTCTGAAAGCCGACGGGCTGGCGGCAGGAAAGGGAGTGCTGATAATCAATGACTTTGATGAGGCTGTCAGTGAGCTTCAGTCAATGCTCGGCGGCCGGTTCGGAGCAGCCGGGAACAAGGTGGTCATCGAGGAGTACCTGAGTGGAGTGGAAATGTCAGCCTTTGTGATCACTGACGGCATCACCTACAGGATACTCCCGGAGGCCAAGGACTACAAGCGCATAGGCGAAGGCGACACAGGAAAGAATACCGGAGGGATGGGAGCGGTATCACCGGTTCCGTTTGCCACTCCCTTATTCATGTCTAAGGTGGAGGAGCGAATCATAAAGCCCACAGTGGAGGGCCTCAGAAGTGAGGGCATCGATTACCGCGGCTTCATCTTTTTTGGCCTGATGAACATGAATGGTGACCCCTTCGTCATTGAATACAATGCACGCCTGGGTGACCCTGAGAGCGAGGTTATCCTCCCCCGCATAGGGAGTGATCTTTATGATCTTCTTGAGGGGGTTGCTCATCGTGATCTTGGTGCGCGTGAGATAGTCATCTCACCGGAGACAGCGGTGACGGTGATGATGGTCTCGGGAGGGTACCCTGACCGTTACAGCAAAGGCTACCCAATCACGGGCACGGAGAAAATAATTGAGAGTACTGTCTTTCATGCCGGAACGGCAATGGTTGACGGGCATCTCTCAACCTCCGGAGGCCGGGTGCTTGCCGTCACCTCTGGAGGCAGCACCATGGCAGAGGCCCTGGGCAAAAGTTACAGGTCAATAGGTGAGATCACATTTGAAGGGATGAATTACCGCAGAGACATAGGCTTTGACCTGAAAAACCGGGAAGGATGATCAGATTCTTCAGGGGATCAGGAGCAGGACCGGTTTTTCTGCTGATGCTTGCAGCCTCAGCATTGTGGATCGGGTATATCATCAGGCCGCCACAGCTTAACCTGGCTGCTGACAGCCTGCAGATGCCATTGTGGGCCTTGATCACCCAGGCACTGGCAGGCTCACCCTCGCTGGCAGTTATAGTCTCCTTCACGCTACTGCTGGCAGTGGCCATAATAATGATAAGGTTCAATACTGCAATCTTTTTCATTCCCCATCGTACAGTCCTGCCCGCTCTCATTTACATCCTTCTTTATTCGGTGTTTCCGGGAGAGATGATAATGAATCCGGCGCTTCCCGCATCATTACTGATAGTGGCGGGGATCTGGAGAATGATCACGTCCTATCGTGTAAACGGCATGACCTTCAAGTTCTTCGATGCTGCCCTGCTGATATCATCTGCCGGACTCCTGTATGCAGGAGCAGTGTGGTTCGTGCTTCTTGTCTTTATTGGTGCCCTGATCCTCCGCAGTCCCGATATGCGCGAGCTGGCCCTGGCACTGGTGGGAGCGCTGCTGCCGTGGATAGTAATGTATGCCGTCTGGTATATCACCGGGGGGTTCCCCGGAGAACTGACGGAGATCATCCGTCATAATCTTTTTGATCCTGTACCCTCGGTGTACTGGAGCCGTGCCCTTGTGATACTTTTGATAATTCTGGGTCTGAATTTTATTCCTTCTCTGTTTTCGCTGGTGAAGGATATGCCTACATACAAGATCAGGTCACGCAAGACATGGGAACTGTTTCTGTGGATGATTGTGATCTGTGCTGCAGCTATTGCATTTGTTCCTGCCGTCTCGGCGGAAATAGCTGCCCTGGCTGCCGTGCCGGTATCGTTTATTATGGCCGGTTACCTGACTTTTACCAGGCGGGTGGCTACTGCCGAGATACTTTTATGGCTGATGATAATTATGCTGGTTGTGACCCGCCTGTGGCCATATTGATCAGCGTATCATACAGACAACTCCCACCCCTGAGCCCTGCTCTCCGTTGACAAAGCCGTACCAAAGGGTATAGAGTCCAGTTTTGTTGCAGATAAAGTCTATGGAATTGTATTTCTTACCTGTACTGCTGTTATATGATGAGATAAGCTCCTTTCCCTGGTCATAGATTGTAATTGCAAGCTCTCCCCTGGAGCCGGGGGCATTGCATATCGAAAACCTGTACTTCATGTTTTTCATCAGGTACATGTTGGCCTTATAAACCGGGGGGGCAGCATCAGTGGCAGCTTTGGGGAGCTGTACCCGGAAATCCTTCAGGTAGGTTGTGTTTTCGCCGGCTGAAAGAACACAGCTGCTTACCAGATCATCAGTTGCAGGCTGACCTTCTGCCGCGGCGGTCAGGAGCATCAGAGCAAGGAGCGAGATGAAAAACCTGCATTTCATATTAGTTGCCGGATATTAGTTTGTTTCTGACTTCTTTTGACATCTCTGCTATTTCCGCCAGCTGGCTGTCACTCATCTCAACTATACTTTCCTCATGCTGAACCATTACCAACCGGCCATCCTCCTCTGTCGTCTCCGGCTCACCAAGCCTGTATGACACTTTCACGCCGGCATACTTCTGGCTCAGTCCCTCCATCAAGCTGTAAAGTGAGGCATACTCTTCGCCGCTGTCGCGGTAAGGCCTCAGAAGCATAAGAAGGTCACCTATGATTACCTTCTGTTCTCCGATGCGGTCTCTCAGGATACTCTCATTGTTGGTCAGGGCCACCTGTGTGGCAAGGTACTGACCCTCAATCCACACGCCGGCAATCATCAGAGCCGAGATCGAGCCCCGGTTGTTTTCCCTCAGGTACCTGTCAATCTGGTTGTATGAGTTGACTGAAAGAAAAAGCAGTGAATCAAGATTGGTTTTGCTGACAGAGAGTCTCTTCAGCGTTTCAAAGTCGAAGTATTGTCCCACCCTCAGGCCGTCTGCCAGCCTTTTGATGGTTGCCAGAACATCAACGGAATTTCCGGTTTTTTCATAAATATTGAGATAGCCCAGGTCAGCGCCATAGATGCCGAGCATGACCGCTTTCTGGAAATTGGTGGTAAGCCTGTCAGCCTCATGTGTGGGAGCCAGGTAGCCGGCAGAGAATGGCACCTGCATTGACTGGAGGATAGATGCTATTTCCACCGGTGAGGCAATGTTCTGTACTATATCTGCCACAGCTTCCTCACTGAGTTTCTCTGCTTCGCCGGCCGGCACCGAGTCAGCAACCGGAAAGCTGAGACCGCCATGGCGCATGCTGCTGTTCCCGCAGGAGCATACAAACACCAGCAGTATCACTGCCGGGATCTTTGATATTGTCCCTGTCATCAGACGATTGTGTTGATATACTAACTTAAGAATAGTCGTCATTATTGATCAGCTCTCCTTTTTTTTCTGAATCCGGTTTCTCCTAAAAACAGAATGACCTTTCTCAGTGCCTCCGTGTAAAGCATGATGTACAAAACGATGACTGAAGAGAGGACAAGGAGTAAATTGAACCTGCAGGTATCTACCCTGTATCCCATGAATCTCTTCACCGGCGCCATGAAATGGGTACGGAAACCTGAAGGTCCTGACGAGGCCGGTTCCAGGTAAATTAGATCCGCGTTCTGAATGAGTCTGTCCCTGAATTCAAGCATCTTGTTCTTTTCGTATACCTTCCTGACAATATCTTCAAGCTTGTCATTATGATAACTATTATATAACAGATCCAGGGCCATTTTATTGCTGCTTATATAATTATCCAGGCTCATGTCAGCAAGGTGGCTCAGCCTCCTGAATTCGGCGTCAGCCCGGTTGAGCCACAGAGCAAGCCTGTCAGCAAGATTTTCAGTGAAAAGTTCCGGAGTAATGGAGTCAGCACCACCAAAGGGTTCAATCACTCCGCTGGCGCCAAGAACGGCTGTTTCATTCCTGAGCAGGTTAATCTCACTCTCGTCTCTCATGATCCTGCCGTCAGGGCCCCGTCTGCCTTTTGCATTCTCCAGCGCTTCTGTCATTCTTGGTATGCGATAGATATTGTTGAAGTCGGAGATGCTGATCTGCTTTTTCAGGGGATAGACTCTCTTCCCATATTCATTCCCCGTGAACTGTCTGACCATCAGGGCTTCATAGGTCCACCTGGTAGGCATGAGCTCCGCTATGAGCGGGACCCTGTCCGGTCTGGCCAGTTTTCTGTTAAGCTTGTCAAACGGGAACATTGCACCGCTAAGGATCATCATTGGGATCATCAGCAGGGGTATGACAATATAGATGGCAATAGCCGAGTCAAGAGCCGAAGAGATGTTCAGACCTATCATATTGGCGCAGAAGGATGTGGTGAACAGAACCAGCCAGTACGAAAGGAATAGTCCCCTGATGCCCAGTACAGGATTGGCCACGGCAAGGAAAAGGAAGGCCTGCAGGGCTGAGATGAATGCCAGGATAAGGATCTTGCTGACCAGGTAGCTGCTGCGGCTCAGGTTAAGAAAGTGTTCTCTCCTCAGCATCTTACGGTCACGGAAGATCTCCTCGGCACTGACGGTGAGACCGAGAAAGAGAGCCACGATTATGCTCATGAAGATGTATACCGGTATGTTCTCATTTTCACGGAAGATATAGGTGTCTGATGAGGGATCCGCGATATACCGGATTATATATGAAAGGATCAGGCCCAGCAATGGTGCTTCGAGGAGGGTCAAAAGCAGATATTGCCTGTTTGCAATCTTGCTTTTGACGTCACGCGAAAGGTATATCAGTGCCTGTTTGAGCCATCCGGGCTTGCGCAGGCTTGACCAGGGTGCCTGTGTCTCTTCCTTAATGAGGGATGGGGGAGCACTCTTCCTGAAAGCCTCAGCCCATTCAGAAGGTGAAATCTTTCTCCGGTCAGTATATTTACCGTATTCATCAACCACTTTCGTTTCAAGAATATTGAACAGTGTTTCAGGGTTGACCGTCCCGCAGGTGGGGCACTCAGCTATCCCACTGTTAATGTGAGACTCCAGGGTTTTAAAGTGGACAATTGAGTCGAGCGGGTTGCCGTAAAAGACCAGGTGTCCCTTCTGATCAAGCACCAGCACCTTGTCAAAGCCTTTAAATATCCCCGAGGAGGGCTGATGGATGACGGTGATAACGAGCTTCCCCTTACCCGTCAGGTCATGCAGCAAGTCAAGCACGTTCTCTGAATCGGCTGATGAGAGGCCCGAAGTGGGTTCATCAAGGAAGAGCACAGAGGGTTCACGTATCAATTCAAGGGCAATATTCAGTCTTTTCCTCTGACCGCCGCTGATGACCTTGTTCAATGGTGATCCCACGCGGTAATTCCTCTTTTCATACAGTCCCAGGGTCTGTAGTGACCGGTGTACCATCTCCGTGATCTCTTCACGTTTCCTGCCCCCGAAGCATAGTGATGCTGCATAGTAGAGGTTCTCAAACACTGTCAGCTCCTCTATCAGGAGATCATCCTGCGGCACATAGCCTACTACCCCGTCGAGCCTCCTGTCTCCTGAATGGATTGGGATGCTGTTGATCCTGACCTCTCCCGATTGGGGTTTCACCAGTCCTGTCAGCAGGTTCAGAAGAGTGGTCTTTCCTGACCCGCTGGCTCCCATGATACCTATCATCATGCCCTCGCCGGCGGCGAAGCTGACATTGCTGATAGCCGCTGTGCCGTCAGGAAAGCTGTAGCTTATCTCCTCTGCAACGAAAGAGATAGGGTGTATATCTCTGCCTGAAACGAAGCGTGCCGAAATATCACTGTAGTATATGGTCTGCGACGGAGGCGCCTGCACCGAACTTCCCGGAGCGAAAATATACAGCTTCTGACGTGCCATCGGGAGACCGTTAAGAAGAGCGGTTCCCTCTGATGAACATTTCAGGAAGTACAGATTGACGCTGAACACCTTCAGAAAGGCAACAAAGCTGTCCGACTGCGGCCCGCAATCTGTCAGTGTTCCTGTGCTTACCAGGAGCATTGCAGGATCATTGAATCCAGATCTCTCTTCCTCCATGACAAACTTCATCATGCTGATGAACTCATCATGCGAAATCTTGAAGACCTCTGCGATGGTATTAATGATGTTCATCCGCTGGGGAGTGTACTGTTTCCCAGAGTCCAGAAGCTCCAGGCAGCGCATCAGAACAATGACCCTCTGTTCCTGGGTAAGGGTTTTGTTTATGGTCTTGCAGTTGCTGAAGATCCTGATTGAATCCCTGACAGAGGTGTCTGCAGGGCTGGTTTTTTTATTTTTCTTGCCAGCACCGGCGTTTTCGAGGAAGAGTGACATGAATTCATCAGCGCTCTGGTGTGATAGCTGCTTACTGAGGAATGCTGACACAAAATCGCGTTCGCTTTGCAGCATGCCGTCATCCTGCTTGACTATCAGGGCGAACAATTCCATCATGGCCCGCAGGATCTCTTCACTCATGTCTCAGGATCAGCTTTTCAGGTCTAGTCGGCAAGTTAATGAAAAAAGGTAGAAATTTTGATCATAATTGTGGACTTATTGAATATGAAGAATATCCTTATTTTTTAATGCCTAACTTTATAACCATGCACCACTATGCCCCTGAAAAAATGATTTTTAAAGCATAATTACCAAACCCTAATCAACTTGTCTATGACAAAATCAATTAATGCATTCAGAAGAAATCCCGGCCACGGGAACAGTGGCCTGAGGATTTTGCTGATCCTTGTCATGATGACATCTGCGCTGACCCTCTTTTCACAGAATATCACTGTGAGAGGAACGGTGACTGATGCCGAGACGGGAGAAGCCATGATTGGCCTGAACGTGGTTGTCAAGGGCACAACCCGTGGTGTGGCCACTGACCTAAATGGCAATTACACGGTGACCGACTGCCCGCCTGATGCCACCCTGGTATTCTCGTTTGTGGGCTATGAGGAGGTTGAAGAGCCTGTTCGCGGGCGCACCGTGATAGATGTTGCCATGTCGCCTTCAAGTGAGCTTGTGGAGGATGTGGTTGTGATCGGTTACGGAACCGTCAGCAAGAGGGATGTGACCGGTTCGGTTGCTTCAGTGCAGGGTGAAGATCTTGCGCGTGTACCCGTTTCCACGGCAGCTGAAGCTCTGACCGGAAAGCTGGCCGGTGTACACATTGTTACCACTGAAGGATCGCCTGACGCGGAGATAAACATACGTGTGCGCGGCGGGGGTTCTATCACACAGAGCAACTCACCCCTCTTCATCGTTGATGGTTTCCCTGTTGACAATATCACGGACATCCCGCCATCAACAATACAGTCAATTGATGTGCTGAAGGATGCCTCCTCAACAGCCATCTATGGCGCACGCGGCGCCAACGGGGTTATAATCATCACCACAAAAGGCGGCGAGGAAGGCAAACCAAGGGTTAATTACAATGCCTATTACGGCATGAAGAAAGTGGCCAGCCACCTCAACTTAGTCACTGTTGAGGATTACATGAAATGGCAGTATGAGTATGCCCTGCTCGCTGACAATCTTGAGAACTATGAGCGCTATTTCGGCAATTACCAGGACATTGACCTCTATGCCGGGCAGCCAACAACCAACTGGTTTGATCAGGTTTTCGGGCACATCGGGAAGGTATTCAATCATGACCTGAACGTTACCGGAGGGAGTGATAAATTCAGGTATTCGGCCACCTATGCAGGCATAAGAAGCGATGAGATCATGCTTTCCTCTGAATATAAGCGTGACAACCTGTCGCTTAAGCTTGACCATAAGGCAGGTGAAAGAGTTGAGCTCTCCTTCTCGGTACGCTATTCTGATCTGAAGATCTTCGGCGCGGGAGCCACTGACCAGGGAGGAGCAACGCCCAATGATGCCAGGGTAAAGCAGACAATGCTGTTCGTGCCCATACCCTTTAACTCTGTAGGAGACTTTGATGACACAGACCTGGCCGCCAGCATGACCAATCCGCTTGACAACGTCAGGGACAACGACCGTCAGCAGCTCAGGAAGAGGTTCAACCTCGGCGGCAGCTTCGCATGGGAGATTTTTGACGGACTCCTCTTCCGCAGTGAGGCAGGTCTTGACAATTATGTCAACAATGACGAACGGTTCTACGGTCTTACCACTTATTATGTCAGGAACACACCCACGGCCGATTACCAGAATATGCCTGCCCTGGAAGCCTATGAAAGAAAGGGCAACGGTATAAGGAGCACCAACACCCTGAATTATGATTTCGCAAACCTGTTAGGCGATACCGGCCATTCACTCACGCTGCTCGCCGGCCAGGAGGTGCTTGTAACAAAGACGAACACAATGTTCAACCAGATATGGGGATTCCCTGACTTCTTCACAGGTGAGGATGCCTACAAGCTGGTCAGCCAGGGTTACTCCAACAGCTACACAAATACATACAATCCTGATGACAAGCTGCTCTCGTTCTTCGGAAGGGTGATGTATGACTACAGGGGAAGGTATCTCTTCTCGGCTACCTACAGGGCTGACGGCTCAAGCAAGTTCTCTGCCGTCAACCGCTGGGGTTACTTCCCGTCAGCCGCCATTGCATGGAGGATCTCGGAGGAGGAATTCATGAAGGGCATCTCCAACACGCTGAACAACCTCAAGATCAGGTTCAGCTATGGTACGGCAGGGAACAACAACATACCGGCCAACCAGATAGCCCAGATATTTACAGCCCGGTCCACCTCATGGATCAACGGCTTCTCCTCATTCTGGGCTCCTTCAACAACCATGGCAAACCCTGATCTTAAATGGGAGACAACATTTACACGTAACCTGGGGCTCGACTTCGGATTCTTCAGGAACCGCATAAACGGCAGCGTGGAACTTTATCGCAATAACACCAAAGACCTGCTGATAGAATTCCCCGTATCCGGTACGGGATACAACACCCAGTACAGGAACATGGGAGAAACGGAAAACAAGGGCCTGGAGTTTGAACTGAACCTGGTAGCACTCAATGCAAAGAAGTACGGCCTTAATTTCGGGTTCAACATCGGATTCAACAAAAACAAGATACTCTCTCTCGGGGTGATGAATGATTTCGGGCAGAACACCAGCTGGGCATCAACCGAGATAGGGAATGACTACTGGATTGCCCTGGGTGGCTCAGTGGGTGAGATGTACGGTTACATAAATGACGGCCGCTATGAGGTCTCAGACTTCTCAGGGTACGATGCGGAAGCAGATGAATGGATTCTCAATGAGGGTGTAGTTGACAATTCAAATGTAATAGGAACAGTGCGTCCCGGCAGCCTGAAGCTGAGGGATCTCACCGGCGATGGTCTGGTGACGGTTGCTGACGGCTCGGTGATTGGCAATGCCAACCCGGTGCATACGGGAGGATTTACTGTTGAAGGGTACTTCTACGGATTTGACCTCTCCGCGCTGTTCAACTGGAGCTATGGCAATGATATCTACAATGCCAACAAGATTGAATATACAACATCAAGGTATGCATTCCGCAACCTGATTGACGTAATGGCAGAGGGTAACAGGTGGACCAACCTTGATGCGGCCACGGGTACACTGGTCAATGATCCAGCCACACTTGCTTCTATGAATGCGAACACAACCATGTGGTCACCCTTCATGAGCAGGCATGTGTTCAGTGACTGGGCTGTGGAAGACGGTTCTTTCCTCAGGCTCAATACCCTTACCCTGGGGTACTCGCTACCCGAACTGGTTACTTCAAGGCTTAATATTCAGCGATTGAGGTTGTATGTTTCAGGGTACAACGTATTCGTGCTGACCAATTATTCGGGCTTTGACCCGGAAGTCTCTTCCAGGAGGAACACTGTTCTTACCCCGGGGCTTGACTATTCGGCCTATCCGAAGAGCAGACAGTTGCTGTTTGGTGTGAATCTTACATTTTAATCTGATTAAAAAAGATGAGTATGAAAAAGTTCTTATATATAATAATCAGTATAGTGTTCGCCGGCCTGCTCGTGTCTTGTGAGGACTTCCTTGAAGCTCCGTCACAGTCGACGCTTGATGAGTCACTTATCTTCTCCAATCCCACTCTTGCGGCCTCGGCCATTGACGGGATCAAAGAGCCTATCGGGCAGACAAACTCATACAGGGGGAGGTTCCTGACGCATTACGGTGCCAACACTGACATTGAATGGTACAACAGCTCCACGGCCTCTTCGGCCAGATCTGACCTGGCAAGATATGTCAATTCATCCATCAACACTGATATGAACACGGCCAACAATGCCTGGGCACAGATGTATTCAGGCATTGAGCGCGCCAATATCTGCATCAGGGGTTTAAGGACCTATGGTGACCCTGCCCCCGGCACGGAGATGGGACAGCTCCTCGGAGAAGCCCTCACCCTCAGGGCAATCTTCTACACTGACCTTGTCAAGGCATGGGGTGACGTGGTGGCAAGGTTTGAACCTGTCTCCTCCGAAACAATGTATCTGGCAAAAAGTGATCGCGATGTGATCTACAAACAGCTCATTGCTGACCTTGCTGAAGCGTCCGAACTGGTTGCATGGCCTAACGGCAATGAAAGAACCACCTCCACAGAGGGGATAAACAGAGCTTTTGTCAAAGCCCTGCGCGCCCGTCTGTGCATGGCAGCAGCAGGCTACTCATTGCGTCCTGACGGAGTCAGGAGAAGCAATGACCCGGAGCTCTCTGTTGCAACACTTTATCCAATAGCAATGCAGGAATGTCTTGATGTGATCACCAGCGGTACAGCTAAACTGGAGACCAGCTTCGAGGGGTTCTGGAGGAAGGTGTGTCAGGAGAATATCGCAGCCGGCGGCGAGTCACTATGGGAGATACCCTTTGCTGACGGCCGTGGCCGAATGGCCTTCACCTTTGCCCCCAGACATGCCAGTGTTGACCAGTATACCGGCCAGGCCAGGGGTGGTGACTATGGCCCGTTGCCACATGTCTTCTATGACTTTGATGTCAAAGATACCCGCAGGGACGTCACCTGTGTGCCTTATTCATGGGGCACGGCCACGGAGGGTGTATCAAGACAGACCATCAATACCGGCAGCGGAGTATCACTCTGGTATTTCGGCAAGCTTCGTTATGAATGGATGACCAGATACGTTACCTCCACCAATGATGATGGTCTGAATGAGATCTATATGCGCTATGCCGAGGTGCTGCTTATGGCTGCAGAAATACAGAATGAACTTGGCAATCTCGGCCCTGCCAAAGAATACCTGAAACAGATACGCCAGAGAGCATTTGCACCGGCTGACTGGCCGGTAAAGGTGGATGCCTATCTGAACGCCATTACCAGCAAAGAGCAGATGTTCAATGCCATTGTTCAGGAGCATGCGTTTGAGTTCTGCGGCGAGATGGAACGCAAAGGCGCCCTGATCCGCTGGAACCTGCTCGGGGCTAAAATGGATGAGGCCCTTGACAAGATGACTGATCTGAGCAACCGCGGAGGCAGCTATGCAGATGTGCCGGAGATGCTCTACTACAGATATGCTCCTGATGGCGAGTCACTTCAGTTCTACGGACTGAACAGGGGAGAGACTGCAGACATGTCAGCTGACTATACCTATACTACTGTCTATGTCAGTACTGATAAGCTGGATGCAACCAAGATCAGCTCGCTCTATACGAATGATCCTGATCAGAACCAGTTCTGGCCAATATGGCAGGTATTTATCGATGCCAGCAACGGCACACTGGAAAATGATTATGGCTATTGAACCAATTAAACTGTTATCTATGAAGAAGATAATTATATATACAGGATTACTTGCCGGGCTGGTGACGATGGTGCTTTTCACCTCATGCAAGGAAGAGATAGACCCGGTGGTTGAGGATCTGGAGTTTAACAGAGCCTTTTCGCCTGTTGGCGTTGAGGCAATTATAAGCAACACAACAACAGTCACCCTTACATGGTCATCAGTAAAGAATGCTGATCATTACCTGGTGGAGTTGTATGATGGTGCAACAGCCTCGGGTACACTTATCCATTCGGCAGAGGTGCCTGCCTCTGAAGAGAGCCAGGTGGGCTACTCATACGTGATGCCGGCCGGAGACACCCAGTTCTCCGCCAGGATCAAAGCCATCAGTTCACTTTCCGGAGTGGAAGAATCAAAATGGACAATCGTGGCATTCAAAACTGACCCCGAGAATCTGTTCCAGGGCTATGATACTTATATGTCAGCCATGAATGCATGCATTGTACAGTGGGAACCGGGTGTGACGGCCACCTCCCTGCTCCTGGTGAGCGGAGCCACGGAGACACCCTATAACCTGACATCAGAAGATCTTGCACTTGGAGGCAAACAGATAACCGGCCTTGCAAATGGCATCTATGAGATAAGGCTGATGAACGGCAACTTCGTGAGAGGCCGGACAAATGTTGTCATTGAAGGTGATGTGCTGTTGGGCCCCGGTGAAGATCTCAAGGCTGCGCTGGATGCTCTTCCGGCAGGAGGAGTGATATTGCTTACAAACGGTTCTTCCTATGGTCTGTCAGAGGTTGACACTGTGAGAACAAGTACCAAGGTAAGAGGCATACTGCCAGATGACCGGCCTAAGATATTCCTGATGTCCGGTGGGGGAAATCATATGTTCGATATCGGTACGGCAATGACCCAGTCAGACTCACTGGTGTTTGAAAATGTTGATATCAGCTGTCTTTATGACGATGCAGGCGATTCAAAACACAGGGGAGTCATTGATCAGGAGGGTGATGCGTTTACCATCGGAGCCATTAGATTCAGGAACTGCATTATCAGGAACTCCGGCAGAAGCGCCATCCGTCTCCGCGGTAATGCTGACGGCCAGGTCATCCAGAACGTGGAATTCCTGAATTGCATAATGTATGATTTTGCCTTTGACAGCCACTATGGTGTCCTGAATGGCGCTGCTACCGGCAACTTCATCAATATTAAGTTCATTAATTCCACCATTTACAATCTGAGGGGTGGAATAATCAACTATGGCAACGGAGCGGGTTGTGAGAGCGTAATTGTTGACAATTGCACCTTCAATGAGACCACCATGGATACCGGATCATCAAGGTACTTCATTGATTTCGGCTCCAACAACACCTCAGCCGGAACAATAAATGTCAGCGACTGTATTTTCGGCCAGACTGTTGACAGGGCTAATGGCATCAGGCCGGGATCCATGACACTTACTGTCTCAGGATCATATTATACAACCGACTTTTATGATGGAACCACAGCGCCGTTCAAGCATCTGATGACTGCCTACAGCGGAGCCTCCACAGCCCTCTGGACCGATCCGGTGGGAGGTGATTTCACCTTCCTTGACACACACTTTGAGGGGATTGGCTCTGCCGGTGCGCCATACTGGATTGATTAACAGGTTTTGACAGGATTTGGGTTAATTCTGTAATTATCCTTGCGGACCGGGAGTCTCTCCCGGTCCGGGGGGTAATTGTAGCGAGAAATCATCGGAAAAAATTGCACGGTCACTGATGAAGAGAAGGAGCATTTATATTCGTGGGCGTATGACATTTATGTTTTTTGCCGTGGTTACATTGGCCAGAACAGAGGTTTCTGCACAGGCAAGGGTGATGGACCGGAACACTGGGAACACCCTGAAAACGGAAAGGCAGAGTGTCATCTATACCAATCCCGTGCTTCATTCTGATTACTCTGATCCGGATGTGATCAGGGTAAAAGATGCCTTCTACATGGTTGCCTCATCATTTAACTGCGTGCCCGGTATTCCGGTTCTGCGATCCTGTAATCTTGTTTCATGGGAGCTGACCGGTTATGCCCTGCAGAGACTGCAGCCGGAGCAATACTATTCAACCGTCAGGCATGGCGGAGGGGTATGGGCTCCGTGCATCAGGGAACACAACGGTGAGTTTTTTATCTTCTATCCTGATCCTGATCATGGTATCTTCATGGTTAAGGCACGGGATCCTGCCGGACCCTGGAGTGCACCCACAACCGTCATGAGCGGAAAGGGACTTATTGATCCCTCCCCGCTCTGGGATGATGACGGACAGGCTTACCTGGCATATGCCTTTGCAGGAAGCAGGGCAGGGGTGAAGAGCATACTGATGGTTATCCGCATGAGACCTGACGGCAGCGGGGTCTTTGGTGATCCGGTGATGGTGTTTGACGGTCATGATGAGAACCCCACAGCGGAGGGCCCCAAGTTCTACAAAAGGAACGGATGGTACTATATCTTTGCTCCTGCCGGGGGGGTGACAAACGGATGGCAGCTTGCTCTGAGGTCACATAAGGTCTTTGGCCCGTATGAACACCGGGTGGTTATGCACCGTGGCAGCACAGTGATCAACGGTCCTCATCAGGGGGCTTGGATAACAACCTCCTCCGGGGAAGACTGGTTCATCCACTTCCAGGATAAGGGACCCTACGGACGAGTTGTCCACCTTCAGCCATTGGGATGGATCAATGACTGGCCCGTGATCGGCACTGACAGTGATGGCGATGGCAGAGGGGAACCCGTGGCTTCATATCAGGCTCCTTCAGTTGAAGTTACTGCCTCTGACATAACGCTGCATCATAACGATGAGTTTGACGGGAATACCATGCCACTTGACTGGCAGTGGCATGCCAACCCTTCAGCCACATGGGGATATCCGTCTGAAGCTTATGGCCTCTTCAGGCTTAACTGTATTGCCAGGCCGGACAGTATGCGTAACCTGTGGGATGTGTCAAACCTCTTCCTTCGTAAATTCCCGGCTGAGAAATTTGTTGCCACAGCCTCGGCAGGGTGCACTCTCCGTTCCGAGGGCGAGGAGGCCGGCATGGTGGTCATGGGCCGTGATTACCGGTATATCTCGCTTAGAAAGACAGGCGATATGCTATTGCTGAGAGTAGTGAAATGCAGCGACGCCGACGATGGTAATCCCGAAGAAGAGCTCGTATCACTGCAGGTGAAGACAGGAGATATCTATCTGCGGCTGACGGTTGGGGCCGGCGCGTCATGTCGCTTCAGCTACAGTACTGACGGAAAGGACTACACTGATGCCGGTGATCCGTTCATCGCACGGCAGGGAATGTGGATAGGGGCAAAGATCGGCTTCTTCGCTTTGCGTGACGGAGCTACCAATGACGCTGGTTATATTGACCTTAACTGGTTCAGGATTAAAATAACAGATTGACAATGAGAGTGAGCAGGTTTTTGATAATGTTTGTTCTGATGTGTATCCTGTCGGCATCTACAACCGGGAACATCTCGGAATTCAACAGGACAAGGGCGAAGAAGAAGATAACCAGGGTTTGGCTGATAGGTGATTCTACCGTGGCCGACTATTCACTGGAGAAGGATTACCATTCAAACCGATATCCCATAATGGGATGGGGCCAGGTATTCCAGTCGTTCATGTCATCAGACTCGCTGAAGATGATCAGGCATCTTGTCAGGAATGACAGCGTGATAGTGGAGGATAGGGCACGGGGAGGGCGCAGCACCCGATCATTCTTTGAGGAGGGAAGATGGGCTGATATATATAACCGGCTCAGTCCGGGCGATCTGGTACTGATACAATTTGGTCACAACGATGCCTCGGTAAACAAAGGCGAACGATACACGTCACTGGCCGGATACATGGAGTTCCTGAGACTCTATGTGAACCAGTCGCGCGAGAAGGGAGCAATACCCATCCTGGTGACGCCTGTTGCGCGCAATTATCCATGGAAGGAGGGCAGGCTTGGCAACACGCACGGCGATTACCCTGCAGCCATGCGCGGGGTTGCATCTGCCACCGGCGCACGGCTCATTGATCTGACGGCCCTCAGTATCGACTTCTTTACCGGGAAGGGCAAGGATTATGTCACCACGACCTATTTCATGAATTTCCCTCCGGGGATCTATGCAGGCTACCCTGATGGAAGCAGTGACAATACTCACTTTCAGCCTGCCGGGGCTGCCGCCGTGGCACAGCTTGTCTTCAGTGCCATGAAAGAGATGAAACAGTCAGGTGGAAGGGCTCCGGCTGTCAGTCCGATAGCTGCAGATATGGCGGCTCCGGCTCCTGTTGCTGTCACTGCACCCGCGGATGAGATATACAGGGAGGTTGAGTTTGACATGCCCCAGGTGATTGAGCCGCAGATACCCGCCAACAGCGTCTACCTGACAGAATTCGGGGCTGTGGGAGACGGTCTCGTGATCAATACAGATGCCTTCAGGAAGGCAATCGATGCCGTTGCTGCCAGGGGAGGAGGCACGGTGGTTATCCCCCGCGGAATCTGGCTCACCGGCCCGATAATACTGAAGAGCAATATCAGGATGCATGCCATGGAGGGAGCGGTGGTACTCTTCAGCCCTGACAAGAGCCTATACCCTCTTATAGAAACAAGCTTCGAAGGGTACAACACGGTCAGATGCATTTCTCCCATTTATGGTAACGGGCTTGAGAATATAGCCTTCACCGGGGAAGGTGTCTGGGATGGCAGCGGACATGCCTGGAGGCATGTGAAGCGCGAAAAAGTGCCCCCTCCAATGTGGAAGGATATGGTTAGCTCGGGCGGCGTGGTCAGCGAAGACGGAAAGACATGGTACCCCTCCGAATCATATATGGCCGCAGTGGAACAGAGTGAGATGAATGTTCCTGTACTAATGGAGGGGGGTGTTGAAGCCTACGAGGGAATGCGGGATTTTCTCCGGCCGGTGATGGTCAGCCTGGTTAACTGCAGGAAAATACTGATTGACGGCCCTGTTTTCCAGAACTCACCGGCATGGTGCCTCCATCCGCTAATGTGCGAGGACCTTACTGTCAGGAACATCACCGTAAGAAATCCATGGTACTCACAGAATGGTGACGGAATTGACATAGAATCATGCCGCAACACACTGCTCTATAACAGCAGTTTTGACGTTGGCGACGATGCCATCTGCATAAAGTCAGGCAAGAACGAGGATGGCAGGGAGAGAGGGATGCCAACTGAAAACCTCGTAATAAGAAACTGTACCGTCTATCATGGTCACGGAGGTGTTACTATAGGGAGTGAGATGTCCGGCGGAGTGAATAACGTATCCGTTGCCGGCTGCACCTTCATGGGAACAGACGTGGGCATACGGTTCAAGAGCAACCGCGGGAGAGGCGGTGTGGTTGAAAACATATGGTTCAATGACATCCTGATGACCGACATCCCCTCCCAGGCCATCTCTTTCAACCTCTATTACGGAGGTCTGTCGGTCTCTGAGATGCTTGCCGAGGGCAGGAATGTTGAAACCACGGAAGGAGACATCCCTCCTGTAACAGAAGAGACACCACAATTCAGGAACATATCAATGAAAAACATAACTTGCAGGGGAGCACAACAGGCAATATACCTTCAGGGACTGCCGGAGCTCAACCTGGAAAACATCAGAATGGAGAATATTGACATGAGTGCTGAGAACGGTATGGCGTGCATAGATGCAAAAGGGGTGATCATCAAGGATATGCGGCTTGTTACGGAAAACAAACCACTGCTTTTCTTCCTTAACAGTTCTGATGTGGATATTACCGGTTTCAGGATTCCGGAGAAGGCTGAAGGTCTTTTTGAGGTGCGGGGCGATAAATCAGCTGACATCACCGTTGAGACAATAACTTCTGACGGCTGTGTCAGCACAACCAGAGTCAGATGAGCAGGATTATTTCGATTATTCTTTTCTTTTCCTTTACCACCGTTACCTATGCCCAGCTGCCGGCATTCCCGGGGGCAGAGGGATTTGGCCGGCATGCAACCGGAGGCAGGGGAGGGAAGGTATATACCGTTACCAATCTGACTGATTCGGTTGTCAAGCCTGCTGAAGGGTCTCTGCGATGGGCCCTGAACAAGCCGGGCCCGAAAACAATTGTCTTTGCGGTCTCCGGCACCATAAAACTTAAACGGCGACTGAATATCTCGAAAGGTGATGTGACCATTGCCGGTCAGACTGCACCGGGTGACGGCATATGCATCAGCGGAGAGACAGTCTCCATTGAGTCAGACAACGTAATAATAAGATATATAAGGTTCAGGTGCGGCAACGATGAGCCCGGCGAGGAACCCAAAGATGCTATCTCATGTATACGGCAGAAAAACATTATAGTTGACCACTGCTCCATGAGCTGGTCAGTTGATGAGGCAGCATCATTTTATGACAATGAGAACTTCACCCTGCAGTGGTGCATTATCTCCGAGAGCCTGTATGATGCCGGTCATCCCAAGGGCGAGCACGGCTATGGCGGCATATGGGGAGGCAAAGGCGCATCCTTCCACCATAACCTGCTTGCAAGCCATACTAGCAGGCTGCCTCGCTTCTGCGGTGCAAGATACCACCCTGACACACGTGAGACCGAGATGGTGGATTTCCGGAACAATGTCATTTTCAACTGGGGCTTCAACAGCTCCTACGGTGGTGAGATGGGACAGCAGAACATGGTCAACAACTATTACAAACCCGGACCTGCAACAAAAAGGGACGTCATCTGCCGTATTGTGGAACCCTGGGACACGATTGGCAGATGGTTTGTCAGTGGCAACCGCGTTGAGGGCAGCAGGCACATATCACGTGACAACTGGAAAGGAGGAGTTCAGGGCGATTATTCAGGGCTTCAGGCCATAAGAGCGGTTGAACCATTCCCGGTTGCACCCGTAATGACCACTACTGCCAGAAAAGCCTTCCGCGATGTGCTGAGGGATGCCGGCGCCACCCTGCCGCGCCGCGACAGCCATGACACCAGGATAATAAGCGAGACGCGAACCGGACGATGCGCCTACGGCGACTCCTATGGTGCAGGTACCGGAATAATTGATTCACAAAACAGCGTGGGTGCATGGCCGCTGCTGCGCACGTATGACGTTCCTGCTGATACTGACGGTGACGGGATGCCGGACTCATGGGAGATAAGAAGAGAGCTTGATCCCGCTGATCCTGATGACAGGAACATTATTGCTCCTTCCGGCTACACTATGCTTGAGGAGTATATTAACGGCCTATGTACACTATGAAAGGATTAATTATAGCTGCTGCCCTTTCTTCCATCACAACTGCCGGACTTGCCCAGACCCTTCCGGGCTTCAGGCCTTCAGGCCTGTATGACGAGCAACAGATGGTCATCGAAAACTCACCCCCCGGAACACGGATACTGATCAATGCCCCTCTGCAGGGTTTCGGTGAGGATGACAGGGTGATGCTTATAATGTATGCCCTTCCAAACGGCAATACAATAGAACAAACCTTCGGCAAAAGGCTGAATGATGGTGATGACTGGCACTACGATATTCAGCATATAGGGGCACAGACCCGGTTCCTTAGGAAGGTGATTACTGACAGAACCGTCGTTGTGGCATATCTTGAGAATGACCTGAAGAGCTGGCCGGCATGGAGCGCTGCGACGCCGGAATATCCGGTGAAGGTCAGGCGCATGGTTGAAGATATAAAATCCCTGTTCGCACCATGGGACCCTGAACTTGTACTCAACGGTCACAGCGGTGGCGGGCGTTTCATTTTCAACTTTCTTGATGCTTATGAACAGATACCCGTGAATGTGGTTCGAATAGCGTTTCTCGACAGCAACTACGGATGGGAGGATGAACGATACGGACCGAAGATAGTCAGCTGGCTCCGGTCGGGGAAAAACAGACATCTCTGCACATTGGCATACAATGACAGTGTGGTGATCTACAACGGCAAGCCTCTGGTGTCACCTGAGGGAGGCACATGGTACCGCAGCGGGAAGATGCGTGATTATCTCTCCGCATCATTCAGGCTGAAAAGGCGCGAGCGGGACTCGCTGGTATGGTATCGTTCGCCGGGCAGGCAGATTGAATTTATTTTCAAACCCAATCCTGAAGGCAAGATCTATCACACCCGTCAGGTGGAATATAATGGATTCATTCACAGCATACTGAGCGGAACAAGGCATGAACAGCGAGGTTACAGATATTTTGGCGGAAGGGCGTACAGTAAGCTTATTGCTGACACCATTGTGGTCCCTGTCAGGAGGCTGAACATCCCTCTTCGTGATCCCCCGGCTGAGACAGGCCCGGAGTTCATGAAGCGTATCAGCGACCTTCCCCTGGAAGAGAGGGAGATGGAGATATTCCATGCTGCTGCCTCCGGAAATATTCCGCGATTCCTCAGGGAGACCATCACTCTGCAGGCAGTTTTCAATGACCTCCACGGAAATCCGCATACCCTGGAATATGAAGTAATGCCTGACTACCTTGCCATCGGCAGTGATGATGATTTCTGCCGTATCCCGATGAATCCGCGCACTGCCCAGCGACTGGCTGACCTGTTTGGCGCATCCCTTCTGACAGCAAAGCTGAGCGATCATATATGGTCGGAGGCTGAAGTGAGGCTTGAGCCATTCTTTTACAAACCGGTGGGTAATGCCAATGAGCTGGTGACGAAATTCGTGGAACATGATGCACAGATAGAGAAGCAACTGGCCGAAGCCGGTGCCACTCATGGTCTGCTGGTTGCAAGCATCAAGAAAGATGTGATAATCTCATCGCGCATTGCCGATCGTCCGGACAGAGTTGTTATTTACGGATGGCACCGGCCTGACGGCAGTCCGATCCAGCCCGTGTACAGCGGGCATGTCTGGTGGTATGTTGATTACAGCCACGGCATACGGTTCATGAACAGGCAGGTCATTCTTGATGGTAAAAAAGCTGATGTCAGGGATATACTGGCAGATCCGGTACTCTTCCGGGTGCTCACCGATGAGGATTCGCCGTCGGACGTTTCATTTTATTTTTAGCTTTTTTTCTCCGGTTAAATTATTAATACTAAATTAGGGGTTCTGAAAAGGGGATTTGGAACGCTTCAGTAATATTTTGTATTAAATATATTTCTTTAGTACTAATCTAAACAAACAGGATTATGGAAATTATTGTCAGTCTTCTCATCGGCGCAGCTGCAGGATGGCTCGGAAGTGTGATCTACAAAGGCAGCGGCCTTGGTTTGCTGGGCAACATCATTGTCGGTATCATTGGTGCTCCGCTTGGCTACTGGATACTTGGCAAACTCGGAGTTACCCTTGGCGGTGGCTGGATCGGTGCCATTCTTACCGGCGCAATCGGTGCCATAATTATTTTATTCCTTGTTAACCTTATCGTAAAAAAGAAGTAGAGATCATTACCCTTGAACGGGAATGGGACCGGTGCGGAATTTAAAACCGTCACCGGTCTTATTTTTATGCCGCCAGGCAAAAGGTTGTTCTTAGTATCTACGGTCCAGGCCTGTTTCTGCCCTACTTGTTCCCTTTGTAGCCCGGTCCCCTGACAACCCTTCCGGGAGTGGCACCGGTATGTTCACCGTCACGAAGCACCTGCACACCATTCACAAAGACATGCGACATGCCCGTTGAAAGCTGATGCGGATTCTCAAACGTCGAATGATCCTGTATGTTGGCCGGATCAAATACAACAATGTCAGCATAGTAACCCTGCATCAGGGTGCCGCGCCTGTCTAGTTTCATGTTAGCCGCGGGAAGAGAGGTCAGCCTGCGCACAGCCTCCTCCATGGTGATGACCTGCTCATCACGCACATACTTGCCCAGCAGCCTGGCAAAATTGCCATAGGCGCGGGGATGAGTGGCCGACTTCAGGAAAACGCCTTCCGGGGCCATCGACTTGCCGTCTGACCCGAACATCATCCATGGCTGTGCTATCTGTGTTCGCAGGTTATCTTCAGACATTGAGAAGAAGACGGCTGAAACATTGCTGTTGTCATCTATTACAAGGTCCATAACCGTCTCTTCGGCTGATTTACCCCTCATGGCGGCAATCTCGGCAAGAGTCTTTCCCTGGAGATACTTCAATGAATCAGTATGGAAACCTATCAACAGGACCTTCTCCGGGGTGCCCTGCTTCCTCATGATGGTCTTTATTATCTCAGGACCAACCACCTTTCTTACTGCCGGATCCTTCAGCCTTGCAACCCACTTTTCAAATCCACCCTCCTGGACCCACTCCGGCATCAGAATTCCAAGACCGGTGGAACTGGCGGGATAGTTATACATGTCAGCAGTGATCTGCCGTCCTGCTGCTCGTGCCGAGTCAATTTTGGCTATAGCGCCATCCAGCTTGTGCCAGTTGGTTCGGCCCACCTGCTTAAGGTGATATATCTCTGACCTGATGCCCGTGGAGGCGGGTATCTTAAGAAAATCGTCAATTGCTTCGAGAAACGTTTCATCCTCGTTCCGGATATGAGATATGTATATTCCGTCATATTCTGCGGCCACACGGCACAACTCAATAAGCTCCTCAGTGGAGGCGAAACTTGCCGGTATATATTCCAATGCCGAGCTGACGCCGATGGCTCCCTCCTCCATCGCCTGCCTCACAAGCAGCTTCATCGAGTCCATCTCGGCAGCCGTCGGTGGCCGGTCATCATACCCCACCACGTGAATCCTCAGGGTGGCGGTACCCACAAAAGAAGCTATATTGGTTGAAACACCCCTCTGCTCAAGGAATTCAAGATATTCGCCCAGGGTTGTCCATGCAATATCATATTTTATGTCGCCCTGCGATGCCTTCATCTCCCGCTTCATGCTTTCGCTCCAGGGACCCCATGAATCACCCTCTCCAAGCACTTCCAGCGTCACCCCCTGGACGATATCGCTCATTGATCTCCCATCCTCTATAAGTGACTCAACAGCCCAGCTAAGCATGTTGATAAAACCCGGCGCAACAACCATACCCGCCGCATCTATCTCTGTGGTGCCACGGGCATTCCTGAGGTTGCCAATAGCAGTAATGGTGTCAGACGTAATACCAATATCACCCATGAATGCAGCAGTGCCGGAACCGTCAATTATCTTTCCGTTCCTGATAAGGACATCATACCTTTCCGTTCCCGAGCAACCGAGAAAAATTAACATTATTGGAAGAAGAACTTTATAAAGTTTCATTGCGGGGTCTTTTTAATAAATAAATCAATTCAAATGAAAGTAAATCTATTCAAAACAATTCATTTTTTACCATCTATGGGAAGAAATAATAACCTCCGACAGAGTTATGTATTACATATCGGAGCGTATATTTCCCGGATCAGATAAATTCAGCTTATATCTGCCTCATTTCCCGCATCCACATATAATGAGGCTTTCGGACTATTTCTCACACTACCCGGAAAGTATGCTTTAAAACAGTATGATGTAATACAAATTTTTTTTTACAGAAAGAATTTTTCGTTGTAACTTGTGATGGTAAACCTACACTAACTAACGCTCTTTTTCCATGAAAAAACTTATCTTCATTTTTCTGTCGGTGTTGTTTGTCAATGCCGGCATGGCGCAGACGCGTGTTACCGGGACGGTAACCGCTGCTGAAGATGGTTCCCCGATCCCTTATGCAGTTGTACTGGTCAAGGGATCGAGAGGAGTGGGAACCAACACAGATGCTGACGGCAGATACAGTCTCAGCAATGTTCCTACCGACGCTGTACTGGTGTTCAGCTATGTCGGATACAAAACTCAGGAGATTCCCGTTTCGGGAAGATCAGTCATCAATGTTGAGATGGAGACTGATGCTCTTGCTCTTGATGAAGTGATTGTTGTTGCCTACGGTACCTCCACAAAGGGAACCTTTACCGGCGCTGCCAGCGTAGTCAAGGCGGATGCCATCAGGGATGTGCCGACACTCTCCTTTGAGAGTGCGATGGGAGGCAAGATTGCTGGTCTTCAGATCACCACCCTCTCCGGTCAGGCAGGATCCACCTCCTCCATCAGGGTGCGTGGTATCGGTTCAATGAACGCCTCCAACGAGCCTCTTTATGTGGTAGACGGTGTCCCGGTGATCTCAGGCAACGTATCTCAGATGGGTAACTATACCACGAGTAACGTAATGAACACCATCAACCCGAACGACATTGAGTCCATTACCGTACTGAAGGATGCAGCTGCTTCTGCTCTTTACGGGTCAAGGGCAGCCAACGGTGTGATTGTGATTACAACAAAGCAGGGCAAGGCCGGCAAGCCTGTGATCAACTTCAAGGCTTCCGTTGGCATTACCCCGTCGTTTGCAACTGACAACTACGAGGTTGCCAGCACCGAGCAACAGGTTGAACTATATTATGAAAACTTCTGGAATGCAGGCAAGCTGTATGAGGGGGAGACTGATGAAGAGGCCAGTGCCGGTGCCCTGGCTCAGCTGAACGAGAGGTTCAACAAGCATGGTTATACCTTCTCTGCTCCTGACCATACAGTCAATTCTCTGACGATAGGAGGAGAGAGGGCCGGACAGTATTTTGACTGGGAAGATGTGCTCTTCCGGACGGCCGTTTATCAGGCTTATGACATATCTGTCAGTGGTGGTACAGAAAACTCCAATTACTATACCTCATTCTCATACACCAATGACCTGGGGCGGAGCGTCATCAATGAATTTGACCGTATCACCGGGAGGATGAACTTTGGACAAAAGATAGGGAAGTATATTGAGCTGAACACGAATATCAATGTCTCCAACAGCAGTAAGGAGGGGTTCAATGATACCCGTGCCCTGGGCAACAATTACTTCCTTCAGAGCCGCAACCTGCTCTGGGGTCTTTACTGGCCCACCAACTATCTGACTGGTGATCCGTGGACTTCAAGGTTCGGAAGCTATGCCTACAACCCCGTTTATTACAACAATGAATGGGAGAACTGGTCAAAAACCCAGAGAGTATTTGCCACGGAGACCGTCACCATCAAGATTCTTCCGGAGCTTAATCTCAGGTCTATCTTCTCCTTTGACAACACCCAGACCTTTGACCACCTGTATTACAGCGCATTGCATTTCAGCGGCTCCAGTGTGGACGGTTCGGTAACCGAGAACAGTACCAAGATCAATGAGCTGCTCTCTTCAACTACACTTAACTATAACAAGACCTTTGGTGGAGTTCACAATGTGAGCGCTCTGATCGGCTGGGAGGTTGCAAAGAACCAAACCGATTATCAAAGGGCCTCGGGAACCAATCTGCCATCCAGTGCACTGCATACGGTGGCTACAGCAGGCAAACTTGATGCCAATGCCTATTACTGGGGCAATGCAATGGCTTCGATGCTTTCACGTGCAGAGTATAATTATGACAATAAATACTATGCCTCTGCCTCATTCCGTCGCGACGGTTCATCAAAGCTTGGCCCCGAATCACGCTGGGGTAATTTCTGGTCTGTTGCCGGATCTTGGAGAATAGATCAGGAGAGCTTTATGGACAATGTTCCTGTGATAAGTAGCCTGAGACTGAGAGCATCATACGGGGTAAACGGAACACTGCCCACGAATAACTACGGTTGGCGCTCTCTTACCAGCTATGCAAGCAAGTATATGGAGCAACCGGGCAGCGGAGTCAGCTCTATTGCTGATGCCAACCTCTCCTGGGAGACAAGCTATACATCCAATATTGCACTCGAATTTGGAGTCCTTGAACAGAGGCTGACCGGATCAATTGAGTACTTCAACAGGGATTCCAAAAACCTTCTTCAGGATGTGCCCATCTCCACGGTTACAGGCTTCAGTTCCACACTCAAGAACGTTGGAGAGATCAATAACCGCGGTCTGGAGTTTGAACTTTTTGGAGACATACTCCGCTCAGGTGGTTTTACCTGGACGGCAGGCCTGACCGCATCACGGGTTAAATCAACTGTTACAAAGCTCTACGGCGGGCAGAATATCATCTGGTACGAACCTACAGGCGATGATAACAGGGTTAAGTTCATTTACAAAGAGGGCGAATCAACACTGGCTATCTACGGACGTGAGTGGGCAGGCGTTGAGCGGGAGACCGGCCTGAACCTCTGGTACCTCAACAATGATTCAGAACCGGATCTGATGGTTGACGGTCGCCCTGCCACATATGACTATACAAACGCTTCAGAAGTAATAGTAGGCGATGTGCATCCGAAGCTGTTCGGAGGCTTCAACACCGATCTCGGATGGAACGGTATATCACTCTCGCTTAACTTCATGTACAAGATCGGCGGCCATACATATGATGCTGCCGGAAAGGACTGCAATGATGACGGTTACTATTGGGAGAGGATCATGTCTCTTGATGCCTATGAGAACAGATGGACCCCTGAAAACAAGGACGCCATCTATCCCCAGAGGGTAGCCATTGACATGGAAGATGTGAACCAGAAGAGCAGCAGGCATATGCACCCTGCTGATTTCACACGGCTGAAAAGCATCACTCTCGGGTATAACCTGCCCCAGACACTTCTCAGCAAGGTAAAACTGTCTGGCGCAAGGGTGTACTTCAACGGAGCGAATCTCTGGACGCTTGCCGCCTGGAAGGTGTATGACCCGGAGGTGAATGAATATGGTTCCAGGGGATGGGAGATGCCAATAGGCAAGACTTATACATTCGGCATTGAAGCCAGTTTCTAATCTTAAAAAGGTACTACGATGAAAAAGATAACTATCATACTTACAGTACTGGGCCTCATGCTGATCACATCATGCGAAGAGTTTCTTGATGTTAAGCCCAGTAACTACGCGGCTTCCGAAACCTCAATCACCAATGCCGCTGATGCAGAGGTTGCAATCAACGGACTGATGAGAAAGATGACTTCTTCCCTCTATTACGGGCGTAACTTCGTGATCTATGGTGATGCCAAGGGAGGCGATTTTGCAGTCCGTTCACAGGGCAGGGGACTTGATTACTACTATTCATTCAACCATTCAGCCTCCTCAGGTTCAGGGTCTGGATTCTGGGAACAGATATACAACTGTATCCTGCAGGCCAATAACCTGATAAAGAATATTCAGAAGATGGAGGATGACGGTAATGGGTCTGATGTACTCAGCGAATTTAAGGCACAGGCAATGACCGCCAGGGCACTGATGTATTTTGACCTGGTCAGGCTCTACGGGAAATGCTACAACATGGACAAGACGTCTCTTGGTGTGCCTCTGGTGCTCGAACCTCTCGATGCTTCTGCCCAACCCGTCAGGGCCACTGTTGAGGCAGTCTACACACAGATACTGAAGGATCTGGATGATGCAGCACCTTACCTGTCAGAGGATAAGCTGGAAGGATTTATCAACTACTACACCAACAAGGCTTTGAAAGCCAGGGTTTATTTATTCATGGATAATTTCACTGCCAGCCTGGCTGCTGCAGAGGAGGTTATCAACAGTGGAGAGTATTCACTCTATGCCAATGATGAATGGGTTGATTCATGGTCCGGTGAGTTCGGATCGGAGTCTATATTTGAGCTGGCTATATATCCTGCGGAGGGAGACCTTGAAACCGGTTCACTCGGTTACTATCTCCTGCGCCTCTATAAGGTTACCGGTGCCAGCGGATGGTTTATGGCAAGCGATTACTGGATCAACAGGATGAGCGAAGATCCAACGGACATAAGGTGGGGTATAATGGACTATGACGAATCATCCGATACCCGGTTCGGATCATCCCTGAAATATGTGGGAGGACCGGCAATGGCAGGTGACAAGGGCTCACGCTCCGCGGTGAATGTGAAGGTCATCCGTCTTTCAGAGATGTACCTCATCGCTGCTGAGGCAGCACTGAAGCTCCCCACGCCTGACTTGGAGAAAGCTGCCGGTTATCTCAATGAGATACGCAAAAGGTCTCCTGGTCTTGAGCCGGCTACAGAAGCTACCGTAACTATCGACATGATCATTGATGAGAAGAGCAAGGAATTCTTTGCCGAGGGCCTTAGGTACTTTGATATGTTAAGGCTCAACAGGACAATAGAATTCAATGATGAATTCATTACTCCTGCTGTTGTCATCACACACCGCGAGAAGACTCTGGACAGAACATTCTACAAGACTATTTTGCCTATTTCCCAGAATGAGCTGGATGCCAACCCGGCAATTCAGTCTCAGCAGAATCCGGGTTACTAGGGTTTAGGTTTTAGTTCCATTGAAAGGGGCGTCTCTTCCGGAGCGCCCCTTTTTTGGTGTCAGCGTCTGACGTAGATGTATCCGCTCAGTGAGAGACCGTTCTCTGCCCTGATGATATAGAAATATGTGTCATCAGGAATCGGCTCGCCGTTGTAGTTGGTGCCATGCCAGAGGTTGTCATATGCATCATTTTCATAAACCAGCGCCCCTCTCCGGTCAAAGATGGTCAGTTCAACGGTTCCCAGCGCATCTATCCCCTCCAGTATGAAGTAGTCATTGAGACCGTTCATATCAGGGGTTATCAGTGACGGAACAACAATATCACTGACTGTTATCAGTAATTCATCAACACCCGGAGGACATACTTCATTGGATACTGTCCAAAAAAGCCTGTTCTCTCCTGCAGAGAGGCCGCTGACAGTTGTTTTGGGATCATTCGGATCAGCAAAGGTTCCTGTTCCTGATTCCACTGACCAGGTACCCGTCGAGAAATCATCAGGCTCAGATGCATCAAGTATGGTGGTAAAGACATAGGTCATCTCCTGGTCAGGACCTGCATCTGCCACAGGTTGCTGCAGAGCAGTCACCGTCACGGGACTGACTGATGAGCAGCCTCCGGGGATAGTGCCCCTGATATAATATGTGCCTTCAGGTGCTGCTGAAGGGGTGGTCATAGGCACAGTGGTCTGCACATCCATCCAGTATGTAAATGTCAGGTTTGGAGTTGAGCCTGACGTGACTGCAGGCCTGGTAAGATCAGCCGTTCCTGGATAACAGACAGGGTCCGGATCATGTATTACCAACGTAGGAAAGGGGCCGGGCTGCGGATTGATGATGACGTCTGACGAGACAGCAGAGGTGCACCCTGAAGCATTGGTGACGGTAAAGTTATATGAGCCGGGATTGAGTCCGTGAACCGTGAAAGATGTTCCGGTAGCCGTGACTGTTATGCTTCCGGGGAAGCGTGTAAGTGTCCATGTACCATCAGCCGGCAGCCCGTTGATAACCACACTCCCTGTCGGAAGTTCGCATGTGGGTTGAGTAATTACACCGGGAGCAGGGGGAGTGGGTGTCTGTGGCTGCGGATTGATGGTCACCGCATTTGACGGCAGGGAGGTGCAGCCGGATGAGCCGGTGACGGTAAAGGTGTATGTTCCAGGCTGTAGACCTGATACTGTTATGCTTATGCCTGTACCTGTATAAACAGCCCCGTCAGGCAGGCGGGTGAGCGTCCACGAGCCTGCCGAGGGTAGTCCTGATATAAAGACACTCCCCGTTGATACATTACAGCCTGGCTGTGTTATTGTGCCCGGCACCGGGGCTCCCGGGATATCCGGACCCTGGTTGATGGTTACCGGTGATGAAGGAGAAGAGGTGCACTCTCCTTCATTCGTTACAGTAAAGGTATAAGTTCCCGGAGGTATGCCAGTCACCTGTGTGCTTGTACCCGAGCCGGTGGTGACCACGCCTCCCGGACTGCGGGTGATGCTCCAGGAGCCCGGGGAGGGCAGCCCGGAGAGTTGAACCGAGCCAGTGGGGGAGCTGCATGACGGCTGTGTAACAGCGCCGGGAACAGGCGGCTGGGGTGTTACGGGAGCCTCGTTGATCACCACATCTGCTGATGGCGGTGAGGTACATCCGGAAGCGTTGGTGACTGTAAAATAATATGTGCCTTCCGTCAGGTCACTTACAGTAAGGGTTGTGCCGCTGCCGTTGAAAGGTGTGGCCCCGGGATAGAGCCGGACCGTCCAGTTGCCTTCTGAGGGAAGCCCGCTTAGTGATACACTGCCCGTGGGAGAGGAACATGACGGCTGGGTTATTGATGCAATGACCGGGGCTGAGGGTGTGTCCGGAGCTGCCGTGATGACTATCTGTTCCGAGGGATCAGAGATACAGCCACTCTGGTTGGTGACGGTGTAGGTCCAGGTACCGGGCTCCAGGCCTGAAACAGTATAGCTTGTTCCGCTCCCGGCAGTGGTCTCCCCGTCCTGCACCCTGGTAAGTGTCCAGGCGCCGCTGCCGGGAAGGCCCTCAAGGACAACGCTTCCCGTCGGGTTTTCACATGTTGGCTGCGTGATCCGCCCTACCTTCGGGGGATCAGGAGGAATGCACGCAATCTTGATCATGTAATCCTCCACCTCGCCGGAAGAGGCTATCCCTGTACTGCCATACTCCGGATCATTGGTTGACCTTGGGCCAAGCCTGAAGCGGGCATAGGTAGGTCTGGAGGCTATTGCAGTTGCCGGAACTGTTACATCCAGGTTATAAGATCCCGATCCTCTTCGCTGGTCAGTGAGAATTCTTTCTCCCTGGTCGTTGAAATCACCATCTCCGTTCCAGTCAATCCAGACATTAAGATAAGCATAGGCATACCATGGGGTGACAAGAGTGTATCTTATCGTAGCTTTCTCTCCCTGCCTAAGGTCGGGAATGGTAATCCCGTCCTCGTCATCTATCCCGTTAAGATCATCGCCGTCAGCCTCCTCCGAGTACTGGCTCGCCGCCTCTCCGTCAATCCGGTTACCGAGATACTGTGATGAGTTGATTCTGTGACTCGCATCACCGTAGCTTGACGGGGCATCGCCAAAGTCATAGTTATCATCCTGCGGCACCATTACAGTAAGGTCACTCATGACGGGAGCCGGTAAGGAGTTACCTTCGCTGCTGCGTCCGGCACGTAGGCTGACAGCAGTCAGAAAAGGCAATGCAATGAGAAATATTGTTACAGCTGTTCTTTTTACCATTCCTCTTTTCTTTATCTGAACCGGCTTTTGCTTATGTTGCCGGCCCTAAAAAGTTACAAGTTAGAGACGATATCAGGCATATGCAAAGATAATTTGATAGCCTGTAATCAAATTATTTAGCATATAATGCCGCGATAATCCATTCTTCGGCAATATCTGTCCATCAAAACTCATGCCGGCCATTAAGGACGATTTGACGAATACAGATAAACAGACGATAAATAAACCAATGAAACGGGTAAAAGTTCCTTCCGGAACGTAGAAAAAAACAATTCAGCTCTGCCCGGGTTGATAATTGCAGGCATAATGCCCATGGAGACTGAAAATGTTTTATTTTTGTTTGGTTTAAGTAACAGAATTAAAGAAAGAAGTGATTATGAAAGAGAGAATGCAGGAGTGTTCCCCGTCGTCAGGCGCAGTGTATGGCCTGGGGCTTATTGGTGCAGCCATTTATTTCATCTCGCAGGCCACCGGCTTCTGGATGGGGGTTCTCGGATTCCTTAAGGCTATAGTCTGGCCGGTATTTCTGGTTCTGGAGGCTTTCAGGAGCCTTGGGGCTTAGAAAGTGGGAAAGGCATACGGTGACCCGGGCTGAAGCCCGCTAACCATATCAATTCAGACTGACCCTTAACGTGATTCTTCAGGGGAAGGTTCCTTCTGCGGCTCTCCGCAGAAACGGCATATCTTTGCACTTAACTGTATCTTCTCACCGCAGTTGGGGCACTCCTTCAGGTCACCCAGCCCTGACATAAGCCTCTCCTTCTCATCCGAGATGATACCCTGGAAAAGATTAAGCTCGGTGTCAGTAATGAACTTCACGGGCTGAGCCATGCTGCCCCCGGCATATTCAATAACAAGGTACCGTCTCTTCAGCTTCAGCAAAAGCCACACCCCGGCGGCTGTGGCCAGGGCGGCTATGGCAAGCATTATTAAGGTTGACTGCATGACGTCAGAGAGAAATCCCAGTATGGCTGCAAGCACCCCGAACAAAATCAGGGAGATTCCCGGCCAGGGCTTGGAGACCTCCTTGCTGGAAGTGCCCGTTACATCCTGAAGACTGACTATCTTTTTTCCCCTTGTTACCCTGAGACCCCCGCCGTGAATATGCAGGCGTGACTCATACAGCTTTCCAACCTGGTAAACCCTCTTGTCTGAAACAATGATAGCCGAATCTGACAGATCGTCATCAACCAGGAGTGATGAAAAGTAATCCTGGCCCAATATCGCTGTAAATTTCTCGTGCTGCGACGCGAAGAGGTTTTTGTAGTTGTATTTCATTGATACTGTCAGTTTGCCAGGTGGCTGAAACAGCCTGCAATTTTACCTCGCCTGCCCAAATTTCGCGAATAAACCTCATAAAATGTGCGTTGCAGCTCACAAATGCAGGATATTTTTGACAAACAATGGGGTTCAGTGGACAAATGGTCAGAGTTCATAGACTATACCCCTCCCGCATAGTCATTCAGGGCTGCACGGGAGTTCTGTCACTGCCGGAATAGTAATACATCGTCTTCCGGAAGCAGATCACAATGCTGATTGTCAATGTGTAAAGAAGCGTTAAACGGTGGCTGAACAAAAGACGGGAAGAGTCATCATCCGTTTCCCGGGTTATTCAAAATGGAGTGAAAGCACCCACATGCGCGATTTCAGCTGTTCAATTGCATTGCAGTATTCCGGGTACTCCGGATGCGGATCATGAGCCAGGACATCCTTTAATCCGTTTGATATCTTGATCTCTGCTGACATTTTAATATTTGAGAGATAGAATCTTACACCTGCCCCGGCCTCGTAGTAGAGGTCAGGTTTGTTGAGCCGCAGGTATACGGGTCTTTCAATCCGGTATTTGTCCTGCGCATAAAAATCAAACCTGTAGTTTATACCCCCGATGATATACGGTTTGATGTTCCGCATCCTCCATCCGTATCTCAGCTGAAGAGGTACTTCAAGAAAGCTCGATTCTATCTTCTGTGGGCTGAAGACCGTATCTGTCAAACTCGTGGTTGAAAAACCGATATTCCTTTGTCCGAATGACATCCCTGGCAGGAGCCTGATATCGAAGAACTGGTTCAGTCTGAAATTTAGTGTGAGATGGATATTGATTCCGGGCAAAACACCCCCCATGGAGGGGTAGAGTGAGTCGGAAACCTGAAACTGTTCTGACGGATCAATTTTGAAAGTCATTGCATTCAGCCCGATACTGTACCCCACATTGAAGAATTTCTCATCTTCCCAGGGGCCGTCAAAAGGCAACTGTTTCTGTGCTGACAGGCCTGACCCGAGCATTAAAATAACCGCTGCAACACTTATTCTTTTTAAAGTGGCTTTCATAGCCTGGGGCTGCTTATTAATTAGGGGGTACAAGATACAAATTATGATTGATTCATGACATGATTGGCCATCGTGTCAAAATCGAAGCATCTTATTATACCGATTATTCTTTACTTTAGCTTTTAATTGCAGGTAAAGAATATTTGTGCCGGCAGTTAATAATCCCGTATTAATCAAAACCTTGAAAACATGAATGCATCACGAAAGAACAGCAGATTCCACCTTGGATGGATAGTGCTGATACTCATTCTGGCCCTGCTCTATGCAACCAATCCTTCCGAAGGGCAGTTTACGACCTTTTTGAAGGAGGAGATTGCGGAGCAGGCCGAGGGTGACGAGACCCTGGCGGGAGCCCTGAAAAGGGTAGCAGCCGGGCCCGCTGCAGTTATCGCAGGCTCAGGAGCCGAACGAAATAACTACTTCTTCTTTTCAACCTACCGGTTCACGGTGCTTGAAAAGGATTACCTCTATCTTGGTGTTCTCGACAATTTCTTACGCATTAAAAAAGAATAATTAAAACCTGGCACTAATGGACCGGAACGAAGTATCCCGGTTCCTTAAGGGTGTAGAGCTCTTCAGGAACCTTACGGATAAAGAGCTGGATGAGCTGGCGGAATACATCAGTGAGAAGAGATGCATCCCGGGTGATATCCTGTTCAGTGAAAACAGTCCGCGTGAAGACATCTTCGTTATCTACGAAGGAGAGGTGGAACTGTTTAAGATGAACCCGTATGGTCTGGAAGTAAGGCTTGCCCTCTTTGGCAAGGGCGACTTTATAGGAGAAGGCATATGGGAGGAAGATTCGCTGCATACCACCTCTGCCAGGGCTGTCAAAACGGCAATTCTCTTTGACATCAACAGGGAGTTCTTTCACAGGAGCCCCTCAACCACCCTCAAGATCCTTCTCAATATTACACGAATCATCTCCAGGCGGATGAGGAATGCCAATACCCGTATCCCCGGATACAGTGCCCAGTATGACCAGGGTACGACGCGGCTGGAGAGCGACCTGCTGGGGGAGCGGGAGGTGCCCGGTGATGCATATTATGGGGTTCAGACCCTTCGTGCCGTGGAAAACTTCAATATATCGGGCGTCACACTTAATTTCTTCCCCTCGCTGATAGAGGCCCTTTCAATGGTGAAGGAGTCAGCGGCAGAGGCGAACTTTGAGCTGGGACTGCTTGAAAAGGATGTCAGGGACGCCATCGTTACGGCATGCCGGGAGATACAGAACGGTAAGTATCATAACCAGTTCGTGGTTGACATGATCCAGGGCGGGGCGGGCACCTCAACCAATATGAATGCCAACGAGGTAATAGCCAACAGGGCACTGGAGATACTGGGAGAGGAGAAAGGCAACTATGCCCGGTGCCACCCAAATAACCACGTGAACCTTTCACAGTCAACCAATGACGCCTATCCCACCGCCGTCAAGATAGCACTGTATAATTCCAACAGGAAGCTGGTGTCAGTTCTGAAGACACTGGCCGGAGAATTCCGCAGGAAGGGGAAGGAATTTTCACATATACTGAAGATGGGAAGGACACAGCTGCAGGATGCTGTTCCGATGACTCTCGGGCAGGAGTTTGAAGCTTACGCTGTTACTCTTAATGAGGAGATAGAGAGGCTCAACCAGAATGCCAGCCTCTTTCTGGAGATAAATATGGGTGCAACGGCTATCGGCACGGGCATCAACTCTGAGCCGGGCTATTCAGCCAAAGTGATAAAGCACCTGGGCAGGATCACGGGGCTGGAGCTGGTACTGGCCTCCGATCTGGTAGAGGCTACCCAGGATACCGGAGCCTTTGTAATGTATTCCTCAGCAGTTAAGAGACTTGCCATCAAGCTCTCCAAGATATGCAATGATCTGCGGCTGCTCTCTTCCGGACCGCGGGCCGGCATCAATGAAATCAACCTGCCTCCCATGCAGCCGGGATCATCCATTATGCCAGGCAAGGTCAACCCCGTCATACCAGAGGTGGTCAACCAGATTGCCTTTAAGGTCATCGGGAATGATCTGACGGTCACCATCGCCTCGGAGGGAGGACAACTGGAGCTAAATGTATTCGAACCCATTATCGTGCAGAGCGTTTTTGAGTCCGTTGAGATGCTTATTAACGGTATGGATACACTGAGATACCGCTGCGTGGAAGGTATAACAGCCAACGAGGAGCGTTGCAGATCAATGGTGGAGAGCAGTATTGGCCTGGTGACAGCCCTGGTGCCGTGGATAGGATACAAGGCAGCAAATGAGCTGGCCAGCGAGGCGCTGCGGTCAGGAGAGAGCGTTTATACCCTGGTGTTGAACAAAAACCTTATGACTAAGGAGAAGCTTGATGAGATACTGGTCCCGGAGAATATGATCAGACCCGGGAAGATGAAAACTGACTGACAGAATCGGACAGGAAAATAATCTGAGTGCAGGGTCAGTAAGGAGTGCAGACCCAGCCATATGATTCAAGCTTGGTCTTGGACATGGCATTGCATACATACTGCCACTCACTTGTATTACGGGGATTCTCACAGTACCAGCAGATCTCAACCGTGTCACATGAGGTGAAGCTCAGCATATAAAGCATGAGAAGGATCCCTGCCATACGCAAACCTACTTTCTTCTTCCCTGTTTCCATACTGACTGACTGTTAGTCACTGCAAAAATACAATAAGTAGCATTAGAATTCAAAACCATTTTGCCGCACTGGCTTACACCAGGCTGGCACTCTCAGATTACCCCCGGATCTTCATCTTCGGGGGAGGTACACCAGTTTGGTCATGTATGTACCACCCCTGTGTTCGGCAACAACGGTATATACTCCTGTCTCAAGCCCGCTATCTGACAGGTCCAGCACAGTTGTGCCATCAATATCTTTCACCATAACAGTTGTTCCCGTCATGGAGATGAAACGCAGTTTTATTGTGCCTTCACACTCTTCGCCAGTGCTCACCACTACAACGCCGCTTGTCGGGTTGGGGTAGATGTTTAGCCTGCCCTGCTTCTCCATGAAAACCTCTCCTGCAGATGTGGATACCGGATCGTCAGCAAATGGTGAGCCCCCGACGTTGGCAGATCGTCGCCAGTAAGCTGCCAGGTCAGGATCACCTGTGGGATCGGCTATCTGTGGAACGAGAGAGTAACCGTCACCGTCAGCCTCAGCCGGCCACGGCGAAGCATCAGAATAGGTAAAGGAGAGTATCCTGTTCATGTTCCTGTCATTGATCAGGACAAATTCGCCGGCGTTGGAGAGATTACCGCTGAAGTTACCACTGGGACTTCTACCGTAATATGAATAGAATTCCTCCGGTTTTGAGGCAATAACATAAAATCCCTTTGGCGGCAGCATCACACCGGCAGGCACTGTGTGTCTGACAGCGGTATCAATTGTCACTCCGGAAATATCCACTGCGTTCGTACCGGTATTTTTCAGTTCGAGGAACTCCAGGTCCTTGCCATCAACGGTACGGTCACCAACAACCAGGTCTTCTGGATGATAATGCACCTCAGATATTTTCAGGAATGAGTAGTCCTCATTGGCCATGGTGAATCTTACCTCTTTGAGTGCGCTCCATGTCTGACCGTCAAGGATGCGTGACCTGAAAATTGTTGACCCCTGAATATCAAGATTTGCCCCGTTTGTTACCCTGACTGCCTTTGCGGACACTGCTCCTCCCGTCTGACGCGGGTCACTGCCGTCAGTGGTGTAGTAAATGTATCCCCTCCCGTTTGGGTTCTCCAGTGTCACGGTCACCGGGTATGAGATGGTTCGCTCATCAGCGAGGATCATTCCGGACTCTTTGACCACCGTGGCCGCCAGAGTCGGGAAGAGTCCTGCTGACCTCAGCTGGCTGATCACAATGTCTGACCTTGCCGGGAAATAGTTATCCTCAATATCATTTACCTCTGGCAGCCAGTCGTCAATCCTGTCCCTGGGATTGGAGCTCTTCGCATCACCCCATCTGGCCGACTCAGCAATTATTGCCATGTCTATCTGCTGTCTCCTGGACCTGAACCGGTTGATGCACTTGCCGGGCGAGAGGGAGCCACCAATATCGAAATGCTTCCTGGCCCTGTCTGCAAAGCGAAGCCGGTACTCAGCATTGGATACGAGTCTGTGGTGAAGCCACTGTGGCTGGAAATTGTTCACTCCCGATACTGACATCGAAGGATCATTGATGGTGACCCTGTTCTCAGTGATGCCATCGGTGAGAGAGTACCGGTTAACGAACATTGAATGCTCCGAATCATGAGTCAGAAAGACAAAGCCTTCACCTTTGTTTTTCCTGTTCAGTATGGCGAAGTAGTTGTTGGCCATGGAGTTGGACGCGAAGGCAGATACCGGTGCGTCGAAGTTGCCGGTATAGAATATTACAAGCAGGTAATCTATCAGGTTGTCAATATTTACCCAGACCCGGGTATTTTTCACCGGATTGCCGTACTGGTCCCTTCCCTCCAGGGCGAAGTAGTCTGCATTGGATGCAAAACCGCGGTTGCACCTGTTCCACATCTCCTGCCATGACGCCATTGTTCCGTCAGTTGCTTCATTGAAATATGGCCATGCTTCGGTGGACACCTTTATGACATCATAGTCATCCTCGCTGTCGCCAAAATAAGTTTCGGCATAGTCGGCATCAGGCCGTTCCTCAGTCTGATATAGTCCCCAATACATGCCGTTGAGGTACAGATGATAATATCGTCCTCTTGTATAGGGTTGTCCCATGTCGCGCTGCGTGTCCCTGGAGAAAATATCCCTCAGGAAGGTGTTGTGAGGATCGCCCTCCAGGCTCCATGAGTAGTTCTGCTCAGTACGGAGGTCGACCTTGTCGAATTCGTCAGCCCCCTCATCCCCGAATAGCGGATAGCGCAACTTGCCCGGCCCATACTCTTTCCTGAAGAAGAGGCGAAAGGCATGCTTGGGGTTCTCCGGTCTGCGGCTCGCACCTCCACGTATACGAACACCGGCATTCACGCTGAACTCTACCGAGTTGTCGGTATCAATGAGCTCAAGTGAGCACTGCCGTTCCCACTCCTCGCCGTGCATGTATGCGTTAACATATATTCCCTGTGAGGGGCTGAACATATCAGCATTATCCGTTACCAGTGAAATCGAAGGAATATCCCTCAGGCTTGTGCCCATATATGGACTGTAGCGAGGATCATTAACCACATCGGGATCCATATCCAGGTCTATCACCTGTCCGTTGACTGATGATGTGGGCCAATCCCCGCCGGGGTGGCCCTGGGCAAGGACCTTGTCAGTGAAGATGAATGATCTTGTTACCGGCTTCGAGGGTGAATAGCCGTCCATTGCGAGTGAGGCTCTTACAATGAATACCGGCGTCCGTGGACGCCCGATGGATATATCAGGATCAATCCGTACGGTTACAGCAGTGCCGCTCCTGATGGCAGTAGAGGATGTCTGCGGATTACTGCCGTCAATTGTATAAACAACATCATATCCCGGCTCACCGGAAGTGATCACCAGGTCAAAGGGAGCATCACAGAATCCGGCATCGCGACTGATGTTCAGGGGGAGGCTGTCAGGCACTTCGGGGAGCGACAGTGAAGCATTGATACCGAGGTCAAAATAAAAGTCTGAACTGTTGAGTGAAAGATTGAATGCCTGTATGCAAAGCAGGTTCGTGCCCTCAACAAGAGGCACGTCAGCAGAGTCGAGGGTATAGAGCTCAAAGATGCCCGACTCGTGGTTCACCGGGGCAAAGGCGGTGGATGAGAGCGTAGCCGGGGCATTTCTGCTCATGACACGCGTGCCGTTGACCCAGATCACAAATCCGTCGTCATAATTGACATTGAACAATATGTTTTTTATCCTGTCAACAGAAAAAGCATTGAAAGTACTCCTGAGATAGAGGGTAGAGTAGTTGTTAATCATATCATTAAGCACCAAGCCTCCGGTGCCGTCACCATAACGGAAAGGAGCATTGCCCAGGCTCCAGCCTGAATCATTGAAGGTGTCAGTCATCCAGTCTGCCGGCAGGCTGCCGGCACCCGAACCCTTAAGGTACCTGTAGGAGGAACCTGTGCTGAAGTCAACCTGGCCCCGGGTGACAGAGCACAGAGTGAACATGAGAAGAACAATGGGCAGTCGGAAACGCATCTTTCTGTATAAATCACGGATATCGCAGGTCAGTCTTAAGAGAACGTAGTTCCCGGATATCCAAAAATAGCTTTTTTTATCTTATACGTCCGGAAAAGGAACAGGTTGCCGTATGTTGCACAATTATACGAGCGGAAATCTGAAGGTGTATACAGTGAGGGCCGGCCGGCATTGACCGGTAAACATCTGCCATTGGCTCCTGGTGTGCGTTCGTTTTGCACGCCATGCCCGGGGAATGAACCGCGTGCGGGTCAGAAGAGCGAATATTCCACCCTCGTGATCTTCCTTGCTGTCTTGAGCGTGTCATGCAGCAGGTCACTCAGGTGGTGCAGTTCATACTCTTTCCCGCCTCTCTCCTTGGCGTAAAACCTGCTTGTCTTGCCGGGTGATGATCTGATCACAACATCCCTCGAGGTATTCAGCAGGTACGTTCTTCCATGAGGCAGACTCATAATATGAAAATTGTAGTCCATATAGTTTGAAACACCTGTTTTTCTTCCTGAGCAGGGCCCTTTTTCCCCGTATGCCAGCATACTGAATGATGGAAGACCCATTATCCGTTTATATTAAACGTTGATTCATGCAAAAGATTGCTGACAATAAGACATTTGCGCAATATTTATGCAGGCATGACCGGCAAAGCCCGGTCCGCTGACTGCCGGTCCCGGTTCTGACAGTTGCGGAGAGATAATTTATTATTCCTGCAACAGATCCCGGATACGAATATTCCTCCCTGAGAGTTATATAGAGTATTGGTTGCATTACCTTCAAAAAACAAGGAAGCAAAAGATGATGATAAAAGGGAAATATGGCCGACGGATAATCCCGCTTATGGCCACGATATTCATGCTGGCCCTGCCGGCACTGATCACGGCACAGGACGTTCCAGGGACGGCCAACACATACGGGCATAGCGGTGACACCCTGAAATGCCGGGAAAACATCATGCTCAGCAGTGCTGCGAGGCTTAATGGCTACCCGGACGCTGCAATCGGATACCTGCGTGATGTAATATTGTGGTGCCCTGCCATATCTGAAGCTGTATACACTGATGGAGAATCATTGTACAGGGAGCTCTTCGACCGGTACGGCCTGCAGGAATATGTTGACACAATCCTGATGGTTCTGACTCAACGGACTTATTATTTCGGCAATAAACCTGCAAATGACCTGCATAAGGCTGAACTCCTGCTTGACCTGGCAGGAGACGACCCGGAATACCTCGGGCTGTGCTACAACATACTGCTGGAGGCGGCCGAGAGTTACCCGGATCAGATGGGATGTGCAGATTTTGTGCGTATGGCAACCGTTGCTGCCAGCCTCTATGCAATGGGTATTATAGATTCAGAAGAGATGGCAAATGCATTCATTACATCTATCGGTACTGTTGATGACAGAATTGATAACGGCCAGGCTGAGTGCAATAATTCTGAAGATCTGGAGAACATGGAGACATTCTACAGGACCAGCGGCGCCATGACCTGCGAGGGGCTGACGACCCTTTATGCCGCGAAAGTCGACCGTAACTTTCGTGACACTCTCTTCATAGGAAAGGTGTATGATATGCTTACCATGGCTGACTGTAACGGTTCAGACCTTTATTATAACGTTGCTGTAAAAATGTACACCAACAAACGCTCGGTGGAAAACGCTCTCAGGCTGGCAGAGCTGAATATCTTACGCAATGACAATGATCGGGCCATATCATACTTCACTGAAGCCTATAACCGTGACACCAGCAGCATCTCCCGCTCCGGGGTCCTCAACAGGATCGCACTGTCAGACCTGCAACAGGGCAGGAGGCAGGAGGCAAGGAACCGTGCTGAACATGCATGGCAACTGAATAGCCGCAATGCCAGGGCCCTGATGATTCTGGCTGAATGCTATGCGGGGGCAGAGCTGGGAAACGACTTCGACAATCATGCAGCATACTGGGTTGCGGTTGATTACCTTGAGGCTGCCATTAAAGTTGATCCCTCGCTGAGGCAGGAGGCGGAACCCAAAATGAAAGTCTGGTCCGGGCTCTTTCCAACCAAAGAAGAGTGTTTTTACCGCCGTATCCTCGACGAGGGCACAGTCATCACCGTCGGCGGCTGGGTCAATGAGGTAACCCGGGTCAGGTTCAGAAGGGATCAGTCAGGAAGGATCTTGTAGCAGTATCACTGCGGGTCAAAATGGACGCCGAAGTCAACTGAGATCTAATCATTGATTATTTTCCGTTAGTCAAAAACCGGGATAACATTATCTTAGGTGTGAGAATTTTATAACTGCTATATAATTAGACATATATGCCGGCGTAAGATACAGTTCCGGCATCTAAAAGCCTGTCTTGTCGTAAAATTCAATCTCTTTTTGACCAAGTGTATATTTTCGGTTGCCAGATGGTCTTCCGGGGCAGTGAATTACCGTAAAAAATTGATGAGCGGCATCCGTAACTGACACAATATCATGTAATTCCAAGCCTGACCCCCTTGCCCGGCAAGGGTATGTGGTGTAACTTTGTACCGAAGGTCAAAACGAACAGCCATGAAGACAATCAAACAAATATCGTCAGGTCTGCGTTTTGCTTCCGGGTACATGGAGGCAATACGTAAGGTATGGCAGGAACAGCTTCCAAATCGCTCTGCGATACGTGCCATACTGTTGGGTGTGATCTTTCTCCTGAACTCTTACCTTGTTCCCGGAGGGAGTCTTGTGATGACAGAAGAGATGAAGATCCATGCTGAGAGGTCACTCTTTTATTTTGATATCCGATATCAGTCATTCAGCGAAGACCTGCTGAAAAAATGCCTTGAATTCGAAGGAGTGAAATACCAGGATATAGTTATCCTTCAGTCGCAACTTGAAACCGGATATTACACTTCCGATATTTTCCTCAACGCAAATAATCTCTTTGGAATGAGATATCCGAAATACAGGCCAACCGTTGCTGCGGGGATCTATAAGGAACATGCCCGATATGCCCACTGGTCTGACTCGGTGATTGATTATGCACTGTGGCAGAAGTGGTATCTGTCACAGGGTTACAGGATAGAGGGGAATGATGACAATGATTTTTACCTTGTATTCCTGAAGTGCATCCCTTATGCCGAGGACAAAAATTATATCCCGAAGCTTGTGAAGCTTTCAAAAGGCGATCTCGCATAAGAAGTTAAGGGGTCATATTCCCGGTAAACAGGATCTGTAATCGACCGGATCAAACCTGTGTCTGTTAATCAGCCGGATTGACCACCTTTTTCAGCAGCTTGAAATACAATGCTGCAAACAGCAGGAGTGAGGCAAGCCACAGGATCATCAGGTTGAACCACAGAGTGTCAATTTCCGCTCCGTCTATTTTTTTGTAGGGGGCATAAAAATGGGCACGGCCGTTGGCCGAAACAGGTTTCTTGTAAGCGGGCTCATACTTCTGGATATACCTTCCCCTGGCTTCCACAATCTTATCGGTTCCGAACTCATCAAGCACTATCTCCCTGAGCCTGTTGTTTGTATGGCGCTCCTTCAGTTCAATGAATGCAGGCTTACCCATTGATGCTACCAGGGCTGAGGTGACAGAATCTTTTATCAGGGTATTGATCTTTCTGACAGTCTTGAAATGGCCGGCAAGAGAGTCGAGATAATTTTCGGCATATTCCACAGTGGCCGCATTAAAACTCCCCGGGCTGAGAGAAGATATCAGCTCACCCGGAGGCGGGTCAAAACCTGCAATCTCAGAGAGCTCAAAGAAATACCTTTTAAGCCTGTCAAGGTTACCGGCAACGAAGTCGGCATACCGTGAGCTGTCAATATAAGTTGAGCACTCCCACAGGTCTCTGCGCAGCGCTTCGGCCAAAAATGCAGCATACCAGTTGTTCTGGCTGATCTCCATATCGTACCCGAAAAAGTTCTCCTGGTATCTGTTGTTTGCGTACTGTTCAACGGCCAGCGCCTCGTACGCCCAGCGCGTGGGCATCAGTTCGCCGAGCAGAGGAACATATTCATTATGCGCCTCCTCGCCGCGGTGCAGACTGTCAAACTTTATCAGCACCCCGCTGAAAAGCAATTGTGGAATAATGATGAATGGGATCAGTATGTAGATGGTTACAACTGAATTGAAGGCAGAAGAGATATTAAGGCCCGTCAGGCTGGCAAGGGCGGAGGTGCTGAACAGTATGATCCAGTAGGTGATGGTCATGCCCTTGATCCCCAGGATGAGGTTGCCTGCGAGAACAAACGTCCCTGTCTGTACGGCAGAGAACAGCAACATCATCAGTATTTTTGAATTGATATAACTCATCCAGCTGAGGTTAAGAAAGGATTCCCTCTTAAGTATCTTCCGGTCCCTCACTATTTCTTCGGCACTGAGGATCAAGCCCATGAAAAAAGCCGTTATGACGCACATAAACATATATGCCGGCAGGTTTTCATTGTCACTCAGCCGGTATGCCTGACCTGAAACGTTCCTTGTGAAAAATGCAAGCAGAACCGCAAGCAGTGGAGCGCCCAACAGTGATATCAGCATGTACTGCCTGTCTGCTATCTTGGAGAGGAGATCCCTCCTGAAAAATAGCGCCGCCTGTTTCATCAGGCCCGGTATTGAATAGTTGCTGTCAGGCAGGGGCTCCCTGACAATCACCCTGTCAGTATCCTTTTTGCCCTTTTCTTCAATGAAACTTGAAGCCCACTCCGCGGGAGATATTCGTCTTACAGGTGTAGGCTTGCCGAACTCATCCACCACCTTGGTTTCTATGATACGGAGAAGCTGGTCAGTATCTACATGACCGCAGGCGATGCACTGATCCTCAAAAGCATTGGCCAGGCTGGCCCGTTTCTTGAACCAGACTACTGTCTCTGTGGGATTGCCATGGTAAACAAGATAGCCTCCCTTATCAAGGATCATAATACGGTCAAACATCTTGTAGATATCGGAACCGGGCTGGTGGATAGAAGCAATGACAAGCCTGCCCCTGTAAGCCTGTTCCTTCAGCATGTTCATCACAGTCTCGGCATCCACCGAAGAGAGCCCTGAAGTGGGCTCATCCACAAAGAGTATTGTTGGTTCACGAATCAGCTCCAGTGCAATATTCAGCCTTTTGCGCTGGCCCCCGCTGATGACCTTGTTCACCGGGCTGCCAACCTTCAGGTCCTTTACACTGTACAGGTCAAGGTCTCTGAGTATCCTCTTCACCTCTTCACATATTCTTTCCCTGCCCAGGCTGTTGAGACACATCCGCGCGTTATAGTACAGGTTCTGGAATACGGTAAGCTCTTCAAACAGCAGGTCATCCTGGGGGACGAACCCTATTACTCCCCTCAGATGCTCTTTGCCTTCGGCGGTGTTCAGGTTAAATCCGTTTATGCAGACGCTGCCGGTATCTGGCCTGACTATTCCGCTAAGGATATTCAGCAGCGTTGATTTGCCCACGCCGCTGCCACCCATTATACCGACCAGCTTTCCCGATTCTTCATGAACGGAAAGCTTCTGTATGCCGTGTTCACTGTTACTGTATCTGAGACTGATATCCCTGGCGTCAAGCGAAATCCTCAGCTTGAACGCCTCCCCGACATATACCTCTTCTACATCATTGTAATAAACAGGGCTGATGCCGGCCCCTCTAACAGATGAACCGTGCTCAAATACATATGTCTGCCCGGAGAAGATATTCTGTCCGTTGAGAAGAAGGTTTTCCCTTCCTTCGTAACGCATCAGAAGGGTGTTGGTGCTGGCAACATAGAGGAACAGCAGCCTGTCCCTCAGGTTTTCGTTATAAAGATGCTTAATCCCTTGCAGGTCATAGGCAGAATCACTGCTGATGACCAGCATCCTCTCCTTCCTGAGACTTCCTTCGCCGGTCCCGAGGATAAAGGCCAGCATGTCACGGTATTCGTCTGTATCCAGGTTAAAGGCTTCAGCAACAGTTTCAAGGAATTCCAGTTCCTTTTCTGCGGTGCCGGTGCTGAACGAGATGAAGTCCATCAGCTGCACCAGAACGTAAATCTTCTGTTTCTGATGAAGTTCCTCATTTATCTTTTCACATATGGCCAGTATCCGCATTGCCGTGAGTGATGTACGCTTCCTTTCACGGATACTGTCTTTGGACAAGTCATCAGGGTGGTAGAGCCTGATATATTCATCGAACATGGCCATATACTTTTCCACCTGTTCATTGTTCAGGTGTTTTGAGAGAAAGAGCCTGACAATGTCTCTGCTCCTGCCTGATCTTTCAGCGTCATCAGGCACATCACTTATCAGCGCAAAAAGCTGAATCAAAGCCTTCAGTATGGGTTCGCTCATGCCTGATGATTTATTTTAATGATTAGCCCCTTCTTTTAGCCCCCCTGCAACCCCAGATCCGTACAGAATCTTACCTTTGTTCAAGATATTCAAGTTACTAATAAAAAAATACATGGAGATATAAATCCGGGTTAATAGTGCAGCAATGACTGCCAGAGCTGCAGATCCGGATTTTTGTCCTTAATCTCAGGAGGCACTCCGATGGACAAGCTGATTCTCAGTCCCACTGTCTTCACTCCCAGGGTCATTCTTGATCATGAAAAGCATTTTCTTGAGTTCTCAGGTGAGTCAAGGCCTGACGACGTAAGAGAGTTCTTTGGCCCTATCATACAGTGGATGAATGATTACAGTGAGACTCTCCTGAGATCAGGTGACAATATAAAACCGGTTATCTCCCATTTTAATTTCAATTACTTCAATTCCGCATCCGCGAAGTGCATTCTTGACATTTGCAAGATACTTGCAAGAATCAGGTCAAAAGGCACTGATGTCTCGGTAAGATGGTATTATGTCAGGGGTGACGATGATATGATGGAAACCGGCAGGGAGATGGAGATGATAGTAAACATACCCTTTGAGCTCATAGAACTTGAGGATCAATGACAACAAACGGCGGACCGGCTGACCCGGCCTGGTTCATTAAGCAACTGGCCGGACCGGTTGCTGACAGCCTTCAGAGAAATTTCAGAAGGATCACCAGGCTGTCAGGAGAGAGAACTCCCCTGAAAAAAGCCTTGAAAAGTCTGCCGGAGCCCGCGGAGAGGTTCTGGCTCCGTTATTCTGAGGGCATTCCCGTGAAATACAGCGCTCTCGGCCTGTTGTTACAGCCTTATGAACACTTCTGCAGGACATGCATAATCACCGAAGAAGAGATTGATTCTCTTGTATCAATGGATATTGACAGGTACACTGATGAGCCTGATTCCGCAGAGCGAAGAGAATTCTTCCGTACTCTGAACTATCTTATCCCGGCATGCCTGAAAGAATCAGGATATGAGATCGTCAGAACAGAGGAGACAGAAGGTGTTACCATCTCAATGGCAGGAAAGATCGCCCGGGCAATACATGCAGGTTATCTCCGGGAGGTCAGCAGGCAGGGTTCGCGAAAATACGCGACGAAAAATAAAAATGCTGCAGAGTATGATGACCTGCCTGATGAGATCCGCCAGTCAAACATAAGCAATGCTTTACATATTCCAACCAAGCTGCTTTCCATCGGTTACAGGATCAGACCGGTTATAAAGGGACATAAGCCAAAGGCTCTTCATCTTGATGATGAGGAGGTTGAGACAATGGCCAGGGTAGAACATCTCAGGTGGAGCTGGGAGAAGAGACTTAACGGGTGGACATCCGGCAGGACCAGGGATGACCGGCACAGGATACATCCCAACCTGGTGCCCTACGAGGAGCTTACTGAAGATGAGAAGGAGAAGGACCGTGAGCTGGTGCGCATGGTGCCTGCCATTCTGCGCGATATAAGATACGAAGCATACCCTGTCTCTTCAGACTATACAGCAAAACTGTCATATGCCCTCAAACCCCGGAGCAGCATACAGAAGCTCCTGCTGGGCACACATAACCTGAGTGCAGGTATAAGCCTCCTTGCTGGAAATTCCCCTGCGATTATGGAGAAACTGCTGTCGATAGACGAAAAAATCAGACTCACCATGAGTGAGGTTGAGGGAAGCTATAACTATGCCAGGCACATCCAGGAAGCTTTTCTTCCCGGTGATCTTGAAATCAGGGAATGTTTCACCGACAGTTTTATCCTCTTCGAACCCCGGGACATTGTAAGCGGTGATTTCTACCTGTTCAGCAGGCATGACGGTAAGATAACCTTTGGTCTGGCAGACTGTACCGGACATGGCATTCCGGCTGCGCTGATCAGCACCATTGGATACGGAATCCTTGACCAGGCAGTCAATATCCTGAAGATTGACGATCCTTCTGAAGCACTGGTCCATCTCTACTCAGGCATTCACAGGTTCCTGAGAAAGAATGACCGTGAGTCGGGCATATCTGATGATATGACTATTGTGTTGTGCAGATATGATCCGGCAATAAGGAGACTGGACTATTCAGGTGCGGGCAATGCAATTTTTCATGTCGCCGGCGGAAAGATTTCGGGTAATCTATCAGGCAGACTCGCCGAAGGACAGTTCTGCAACGGAAGCTATGGTTTTACAACAAAAACACTGCAGCTGAACACCCATGACGTGCTCTACCTTTGTTCTGACGGATTTGCAGACCAGTTCGGAGGAGACACTCACAGGAGGTACGGCTGGACACGGCTCCGTAATTTCCTGCTGGAGATAAGTGATCACCCAATGCCTGAACAGGGTGATATTCTGTACGAGGAACTTGAACGATGGCGCGGTGATAGGGAAGAGGACCAGACTGATGATATTACCATCATAGGCATCAGGGTATGATTCTTTTGCAGTACTGGTACTGCCAGAGACCTGCCGGTCTGATTAGTTGAAATACTTTATTTGACATGGCCTGATTAGTTTCCTAACTTTGATAAAATGAAATAATTACATGGCCAGCCTTATTCCGGGATATGAGTATGACATTTTCATCAGCTACCGGCAGAAAGACAACAAGTATGACAGCTGGGTGACCGAATTTGTACAGCACCTTGAGAGTGAACTTGAGGCCACCTTCAAGGAGGAGGTCACCGTTTACTTCGACCTTAATCCCCATGACGGGCTTCTTGATACACATGATGTTGACGAATCGCTGAAGGAAAAACTCAAATGCCTGATCTTCATCCCCATTATATCTCGCACCTACTGTGACCCGCGATCATTTGCCTGGGAGCATGAGTTCAGGGCGTTTGTGGAGATGGCTTCCGGTGACAGGTTCGGGCTGAAAGTGAAACTCCCTGCCGGGAATGTTGCATCAAGAGTGCTTCCGGTTCAGATTCATGAACTCAAGCCTGAAGACAGGTCACTCGTTGAAGAAACCCTGGGAGGATTTCTCAGATCAATTGAGTTTGTCTACTCCGAACCGGGTGTGAACCGCCCCCTTACACCCGGAGATTCCGCGGAAACAAACATGCATAGGATAAGCTACCGCAATCAGATCAACAAAGTCGCCAATTCGGTTGATGAAGTGATCTCAGGCCTTGTAAGGGCGGTGGCAGCTCAATCTGATGATCATCCGGCCGGAAGCGACTCCCCTTCTGATATCCCTGCCGGGGACCAGGTCAGGACTAAACTCTCCGGAGCCCGGAAGAAGTGGTTGGCAATAGCATCAGGGTCCATGATTATCATCCTGGCACTTATCTCTCTCTATCTGTTTACCGGCGGAACCACACTGCCATTCTCCAAACGTGACTGGGTGCTTATAACAGACTTTGAGAACCACACCGGTAATCCTGTGTTTGATAAATCTTTGTATACCGCTTTTTCTATCTCCGCCGGCCAGTCGAGATATGTGAATGTTTTTACCAGGTCAAGGATGATTGAGGTGATGTCAAGGATGAAGATCGGAGATAAAACCTATGTCGACGAGAATACCGGGCGTGAGATAGCCCGGCGTGAGGGGATCAGCCTCCTGATTGTGCCCGGCATTAGTAAAGCCGGGAACCAGTACGCCATCACCGCAAAAATTATTGAAACCAAAACGGGCAACCCTTTGAAATCAGAGATACTATATGCCGGTACCGAGGAGGAGATCCTTCCTGTAATAGACAGACTAAGTCAGAAAATCCGTAAGGATCTCGGAGAATCAAGATATGATATTTCACTTCAGGATAAGCCTCTGACAAGGGTAACCACCTCATCGCTTCCTGCCCTGCAGCAGTATTCACTGGGCCATGAGTGCCATCTCCTTTCCGATTTCAACAGAGCGAGGGAATACTACCGGAATGCACTTATGATAGATACCGGATTTGTGGCAGCAAAAGCGTCATTGGGGAATATCCTGATCCAGAAATTCAATGATACATCCGGCAGGGACCTGGTGCGGCAGGCAGCCAGGGATGCCGGAAGCCTGACTGACAGGGAACGTTACAGTATACTTGCCTTCTATGCTGAGAATATTGAACGCGATTACAACAGGGCAATTGCCACTATGGAGATATTGAAGAAAATGTACCCGGATGACCCTGTGGTTCATAATAATCTCGGCTGGTATTATCAACAAAACGGTCAGTATGAAATGGCGCTGCCGGAATATAAACAGGCTGTCAGACTGAATCCTCACCTGGCCCTTACATACTCCGGCATTCTATGGATATACGGAGAGTTCATAGGCAACGCCGATTCGGTTTTTGTCTGGGCAGAGAGAATGATAAAAGATATTCCAGATAATCCCTGGGGATACTTTTATATGGGATCAGCCTGGTTGTTCCGTGACAGTATAGAGAAAAGCATACTGTGCTTTCAAAAGGCCATGGAATTATCTCCGGATTTGATGATTAACAGTTACAGGCTGGCTCACACTTATATGAATGCCGGGAATTTTGGTGAGGCAATAAAGGTCCTTGAAAAAATCCCTGCTATCAATCCCCGGGAGTACTCCGCATATTATAACCTTGGTTGCTGCCATGAAGCCCTGGGAGATCACCAGGCAGCAAGGACCTGTTTCCTGAAGTTCAGGGAAGGTGCTGAAGAGTTTTGGCTTAAAAATTACCCTGATCACTACGCAACCTATACAACGCTTGCCTCAGTGGCTGCCCGTCTTGGTGAGATGGATTTATCAGGACAGTTACTGAATAAAGCTGTTGAACTTGATTCTACACAGTACTTTGCCTTCGCAGAAGTGCTGTGCGTACAGGGCAATATCCATGAAGCCCTTGATTATATTGAACTTGCCCTTGACCACGGGTTCAGGAACCTGTATGCTTTGAAAGCCAATCCCGACCTCTCATCCCTCCGCTTTGATGTTCGTCTTCAAAATCTGCTGGACAAATATTTCAGGCAGGATTGACTGCTGCGAAACAGTTATGCGGCAATCTGATACTCTTCGTGCAGGGCGGGGGTCTGGTTGAAATTATACTTGACTTGCCTCTCACGCTTTCGTAACTTTATAAAATTGAACGGATAACATGGCCTCTCTCATTGCGGGATACGAGTATGATATCTTTATCAGCTACCGCCAGAACGATAACAGGCATGACGGATGGGTCACCCGGTTTGTTGACCATCTGAAAGCGGAACTTGAATCAACGTTCAAGGAAGAGCTTTCTCTTTACTTCGATCTTAATCCTCATAACGGACTTCTTGATACACATGACGTTGACGAATCACTGAAGGAAAAGCTCAAATGCCTGATCTTTATTCCGGTCATCTCCCGTACCTATTGTGACCCTAAATCCTTTGCCTGGGAACATGAGTTCAAAGCGTTTGCAGAGATGGCCTCCAATGACAACCTCGGGCTGAAGGTCACCCTGCATAGCGGTAACGTGGCCAGCCGGATACTCCCTGTGCGGATACATGAGCTTGATGATGAAGATAAAGAATTGATTGAGAGTGAGATCGGCGGCGTGCTCAGGGCTATCGATTTTGTCTACAGGGAACCAGGCGTCAACAGGCCCCTGACTCCCGATGACGATGAACACGGAAACCTGTCCGGCACCAGGTACCGCAATCAGATCAACAAGACGGCAAATGCAGTAAGGGAGATCATACTGGCACTGCTGTCTGATAATCACCCTGCAACAAAAGGAAAAAGAGACGGGAAAGAACCATGGGAGGAGCCGGGGAAAAAACCTGCCGCCTATCGGAAGTACCAGGTAAGTAAATCCTCTCACAGGACCCTCATGCTTGCCATCCTGTTGCCACTTATTGTGATCGCTGCACTACTGTTCGGACTGTCACGAACACCGGGCAAACTCCGGGGAACAACAGGACTCAACGAGAAGTCCATAGCAGTGCTGCCATTCGAACTAATCGGGACCGGTGACGGGAACAGGTGGATTGGAGATGCACTGACCGACGAGATTATTTCACAGCTGTGCAAGATAAATGACCTTGTGGTACGGCCCCGCACCTCGGTAATGAAGTACAGGGAAGCAGAAAAGTCAATACCCGATATCGGGCACGAACTGGGGACAAACTATATCATTGAAGGTAACTGCCAGATCTTCAATGATATTGTCAGGATAACCGTAAAGCTCATTAATGTCCGGAAAAATCAGCAGTTATGGAGCAGTGTCTTCGAAGGAACATGGGATGATCTTCATGGTATGCAGACAGATATAGCCATAAAGACTGCATCAACCCTTCAGGCGGTACTCACCCCGGAAGAAAAGGCGCGGCTGGTGAAAAACCCTACAGGCAATCCGGGTGCCTACCGCGACTTTCTGAAAGCGAATGTTCTTTCTGATAATGCCCTCTATTACCTGCTGGCCGGAAATAAGTTTATTGACTCCATAAGCTTTGCTGCTGCCATTTCAATGTATGACAGGGCAATAGATGAGGACCCCGGCTTCGCCCTGGCTTATGCCCGGCGCGCTGTTGCACGTTCATGGGGATACTATTCGGGACAGCTTGATGAAACACATGTAGATGAATGTAAAGCTGATGCTGACAGGGCGTTCGAGCTCGATAATAACCTTGCTGAAGCGTTTATTGCACGCGGATTCTACAACTATTATTGTGTTGGCGATTTTAATGAGGCACTCTCGCAGTTCAGCCGGGCAGCAGAGACAGATCCGGCAAACTTCCAGCCCCTGTTCTACATGGCAATGGTCTGCCGCAAGAAGGGCGAATGGCAGAGATCACAGGAGCTGATCAGGAAAGTAATCAGCAAAGAACCCCGGGATGCCCTTGTACTTATCAATATTGGGACATCATATGCCCTGATGCACAGCTTCGATTCCGCCCTGATTTTTTTCCGGAAGTCCATTGATGCTCTCCCTGAATGGCCCGGACCCTACCTGAATACCATGGAAGCTTATATGCTAAGGGACGGGAATACTGCCCGGGCACGCGGGGTGTTTGACACACTTAAAGCAAGAACAGGACATACAGACGCTTATTACAGCAGTATGCTTGATATCTGTGATGGCAGATACCATGACGCACTGGCTCTTCTGCAATCATCTGCCAATGACGGCTTCGAATCACCGGGTCTGAGATATCTCATGGCAGGACTGGCATATAGCCTGATCAACAATAAACAGATGGCTGCGTCATACTATGACTCCGCCCTGGTAATGTATAAAATGATGATACTGGATAACCCGGATGACTTCTATTCATACAGCTGCAGCGGGCTGGCCTATGCAGGCCTCGGAAATGCCACCGATGCCGTCATTGCAGGAAAAACAGCCGTGCAACTTGCCGGAGATAACAGCCTTATGAAACAGGATATGATTTTGAATCTGGCAAAGATCTATGCCATGACAGGAAATTATACAGAAGCGCTACGTCAGGTTGAACACCTGCTGACCCAACCCTCATGGTTCTCACTGAAACTCTTCAATACTGATCCTGTGTGGAAAAAAGTGTCAGAAACCCCTGAATTCAGGGGCCTGGAAGAAAAATTGAACGATCTGAATAAACCCCTTAAGTATTAACTTAACAAGATCAAAAACATGGCTTACACTGACGACATGGAATTTATCAGACCATTCCCGAGACCATTTGTGATGCATGCTATGCAGTATTTCGGGATTCAGGATCTTAACCCCGCACAGCGAAAGGCAATCACATCAATGATCCTGGAATATTGTAAGAGATGCGCCGAGGAGGAGGCACATCTCATTCAGGGAATAATCACTGAAATTAATAATCTCGAAAGCAAGGGTTGAATCCCTCCTTTAAACCCGTTCTGATTGTTGCCTTCGCGGAAGAAGAAAACCTGGGGGCAGGTTATCTTATGTCTGTACTGAACAGGGAGGGCATTGATGTTTCGATGATTGATTTCAGGTATGACAGGGAAGAGATCCTTGCCGGCATAAGAAGAGCTGACCCTGTGGTTGTCGGATTCTCGGTGATCTTTGAGATCCATCTTGATGAATTTGCCCTGCTGATCAGATACCTGAGAAAGAGCGGGGTATGCTGTCACTTCACAGCCGGAGGCCAGTACGCCAGCCTCTGCCCGGAGGAACTCTTCAGACTGATACCTGAGCTTGATTCCATAGTCAGGTTTGAAGGCGAGAACACATTCCCGGAACTGGTACAATCTCTAATAACAGGAACCAACTGGAGAGATGTAAAGAACCTTGCATATCAGGAAGATGGCAGGATAATCAGAACCCCGCTGCGGAGTGTGCAGATTGACCTTGACAAATTTCCTTTTCCTGCAAGGAGGCTGCTGAGGGAGTATGTCCCCGGGTACCGTTATGCTTCTCTTATTGCCGGCAGGGGATGCATCTATAATTGTTCCTTCTGCAACACCGGGGAGTTCTACAGGCAGGCCGGCGGCCCCAAAAAACGCATCAGGAGACCGGAGATGGTGGTGGAAGAGATGTTCCGGATATATTCAGAAAAAGGATGCAGGATCTTTATCTTCCAGGATGATGACTGCCCGGTAAAAACAGCAGGCGGCAATGAGTGGATAAAATCATTCTGCCTCGAACTGGAAAGGAGGGGTCTGGTAAATAAGGTTATATGGAAGATAAACTGCCGGCCTGATGAGATTGATGCTGAAACCTTCTCAATGATGAAAAGTCATGGACTCTATCTGGTATTCATCGGACTGGAGGACGGCACTGATGCAGGCCTGCGAGTGCTGAACAAAAAAATGACCGTGGCATCAGCCCTGCGGGGTGTCAGTGTTCTCCGGGAACTGGATATAGGGTTTGATTACGGCATGATACTGTTCCAGCCGGAGTCATCTTTTAAGTCGCTGAGGGAGAGCCTCCGCTTTCTCGAAGAAATATGCAGTGATGGCCTCGTGCCCATCACATTCCTGAAGCTTATGCCTTATTTTGGGACACGGGTGGAAAGAGAATTAAGGGAAGCCGGTCGACTCAGGGGGCAGCCCGGGAATTTCGATTATAATTTCCTGGCCCCGGCCCTTGATGCCTGCTGGGAGGCAGTTTCCGATTGCTTTGCAGAGTGGCTGTGGGGCCGCGAAGGTGTGGTGAACCTAGCCAAATGGGCAAGGAACTACATTGCAGTCATTGATCATCTCGGCGGGGCCCCGGGCGTATCGGACCGCTACAGATCATTGTACAGGGATACTGTTATCATGAGTAATCGGTTTTTGGCAGAAGCCCTTAATGGCTTGTTGGACTATTATGATTCAGGCGACTACCTGTCTGACGGAGAGAAAAGAAAAGAAGATATAGCAATCGAATCTGCCCGGAGGCATCAGTTATACGCCGGCACTTTCAAAGAGATGCTTGACAACCTGAAGGATGAGTCATGGCGCTGAATGAGAGGCTTCGGCTGTTTTTCATGACAAAGTTCCGTTAATCCAGCGAAGGCCCTTCATTGAATTTGGTTGTTTCAGGATTCTCACCCATCCACACCTGATTACCTATTGGATTACCCAATCGGTCCATTCTGAGGTATAGTTCCCCATCTTCATCCACTCATCTAAAAGAGGCATTACCTTTTCCATCTTAGCTTTATACAGATCTGATGTTTTACCTTCGGCAGGGATATATTTATCTCTCACCTCAAGCGATTTGAAGACCATTATAAATGCAACACAATTCTTATACTTTCCTCTCTCACCGGATAACCAGTATGCTGTAATCTCACCTTCAAACTCTTTATTAAATGCAGGCATGTATTTGTCGAGAGCGAAATCCTTCCATTGGTTAAAAGTAACATCTGGGTTCAAGTCAGGTGTAATGATATGAAACCCGATCAGGGTTCCTTTCTCCAAGGTTTGTCCGGATAACATTGTTGCAAGCAACAAAACTGGAATTGTCAGTAAAATCTTTTTCATAGCGTTAGTGTTTTGGTTATTAGACACAAGCTTAGTATAAGGCGCTTTGTCTCCTCCCGGGTATTTTATCAGGGTTGTCCATTCGTATAAGCGTAATTCCCGTCGCCTGAGTAGAACCAGTCAGTCTAACCTGCAGGCGAATATTTATTTCTTTGTTATTGTCGTTATCATCAGGCTATCATTATGCTCCATTGTTATGGTAGCTCCCATATGATCAGCAATGGGTTCGAACATACCTTTCAAACACTCCCTGTACTCATCATAGCCAACAGTACTTCCATCATCCGGAAAATATTTCTTAATCATCTTCTCGTCAGAAAAAATGATTACAGAACCATCTTCATTTTCTTCATAACACTAATGTTTGAGTTAGTAGCCTAAACAGGCATGATATAGAGTATCATTGCCAATATTCCAGATTGAGACCACTGCTAAGGTCGACGTTTCTTTTATAGCAGACTTTTCCAATTGTGCCAAAATTTGTTCTAAATGTCCCAAAGTGAAAAATTCCGTACCGGATTATGAACCGGGGCTCTTCCGGATGCCTGGTTTTTTTGTAGTCTTACGGAATCCTTTTCAGGATTGGCGATGATGAGGAGCAGAGTGGTCAGATTGCTCCCGGCGAGGTAAAGTAGACCGAATAAGCCACCAAACAGGTGTACTCCGGTTTACATAGAGCAGTATGTACAAAAAAGAATCCCGCAAATGCTTGATTTACAGGACTCCAATTTCTTAATGTATTGTTTTTGTGGAGATAAGGGGAATCGAACCCCTGACCTTGTGACTGCCAGTCACACGCTCTAGCCAACTGAGCTATATCCCCAATAAGAAATGAACATCGGTCACACGCTCTAGTCCCGATCCCGATGGCATCGGGATCGAGGATCCTCGTTCCGCAGGGCGGAACGGGACCAACTGAGCTATATCCCCATTCTTATAATGAACATCCCCGGCATGGGATCAAACATCCAAACTGCCGGAGCGGTGCAAATATAGAAAATTTTTGTATATCACTTTATACCTGCCGTCGGAGATGACAAACAATTTTGTAACTTTGAAGTGCCTATAACAGCATTATCATGGAACCGAAGAAAACAGAAAAGGCAAACCTCGAGAACAAAAAGTCATTGTTCCTCCAGGCCGGTCTGATTATCGCTCTGATAGTCTGTATCGTCGCACTGGAATGGACCAGCGGCCAGAGAAGAGATTCGGCTTTTGACGGAATGTCCGAAGAAGCAATCGAGGAAGAACAGATTCCGGTGACGGAAGAGACCCCGCCGGAAGAGATCCCTCCCCCGGAGGTGACAGTCACTGACCTGTTTGAGATTGTGGAAGACGACGTGGTGATAGAAAACGAGGTGAAATTTGAGGATGATGAGACATCCGAGGATAAAGTGGTTGAGATCTATGCCCCTGTCCTGCAGGCCGAAGAGGAAGAGGTTGAAGAAGAAATCTTCGTCATTGTGGAGGATATGCCCAAGTTCAGAGGCGGTGACATCAACAAATTCCGCGAGTGGGTGCAGAAACGAGTACGCTACCCTGAACTGGCCTCCGAAAACGGTATCCAGGGAAGAGTGTTCATTACATTCGTCGTTGAAACAAACGGCAACGTCAGCAATGTGACCGTTACCCGCAGCGTTGACGCACTCCTTGATGATGCAGCCAGGGAAGCAGTGGCAGCATCACCCAAATGGGAACCGGGAATGCAGAGAGGCAGACCGGTGAGAGTGAGATACTCAATCCCAATCATCTTCCAGCTGCAATAAAAAGAGACTTGTAAGCGTTAAATAAATACCCCGCCTTCCTCAAAACAAGCGGGGTTTTTTAAAATATCGCATCATGAAACGGACCTTGGGAATCTTATTCGTTGCAGCCATTATTATGTCCGGCTGCGGATCATCAAAAAAACAACTCGAGATCGGCAACTATGACGCGGCCATAAACAAGGCCGTTGCCGAACTGCGTAAGAAGCCCGACAATGAAAAGGAAATTGAGATCCTTGAACGGGCAATGAACATAGCACTCGAACAGGACAACGAGCGGGTTCGCTTCCTGAAAATCGAAGGCAGAGCTAACGCCTGGGACGAGATATACCTCATCTACAAGAAGATGAGCGACCGCCAATCGGCTGTCCGTACCGTAACCCCCATACGCTACCAGGGAAGGACCATCGAATGGCCCTATGTTGATTACATGCAGGAGATGGTTGTTGCGAAAAAGAATGCAGCCGACTTCTACTATGATCACGGCCAGGAACTGATGAAAAACGGCACCAAGGAATCATACCGACAGGCCTACGCCGAATTCGTCCGCGCAAGGGAGTATGTGGGAGATTACCCGGGCATTGACCAGCTCATGCAGGAATCAAGATACCTCGGCATAAGCCGCGCTTACGTGACAGTCAAAAACTACTCAACAACCAGGTTCCCCGAGAATTTTGAAAAGGAACTTCTAGCCCTTGACCTTCCACGCCTGAACAGCGAATGGGTGGAATACCATACCACCCTTCCCGGTGAGGACACACAGATAGACTACCTTGTCAGCATAAACCTTCGTACCGTAGCCGTCAGTCCTGATAAACAGTTCCAGCGAGACTCACTGGTAAAGGCAACAGTGGAGGATGGGTTCGAGTATGTCAAGGACGCAAGGGGCAACGTGCTGAAAGACTCACTTGGTAACGACGTGAAGGTCAAGAAATACAAAAACCTCCAGTGTGCCCTCATTCAGACCTTCCAGGTAAAGGAGTGCATTATTGAGGGAGATGTGGAGATGCAGGCACTCTACCCGGATCGTACTATCAAAAAGGAGCCTATTGGCGCCACTTCCAATTTTGAACATATCTCCGCCAGGGCCATTGGTGATGTAAATGCTCTCTCGCCGGAGCAGAAAAAGATGCTGCAGTCGGGCTTAATAGAATTCCCCATGGACTTCGAGATGATCATGATGTGCAGTGAGAACCTGAAGACGGCCATAAGGGGTTTCATGGAGGCCAACAGGAGGTATATTAATTAGTTTGTATTATTTTTGACCCCCTGTCCGTCACATAGTGAAGGGGCATGATACTTACTGATTAATAAATAATCTGATAGAACGCGCAATACTTATTGGGGTCATCACCCCAGAAATAAATGAGGGCACTGCCCGCGATTACCTTGATGAGCTCGCATTTCTTGCCGAGACAGCAGGAGCTGTGCCCGTCAGATCTTTTCTTCAGCGTGTTGAGCATGCCAATCCCAGGACCTTTGTCAACAAGGGCAAGATAGAGGAGATAGCGGCTTTTGTTGCCACTAACGCCATCACCCTGGCCATCTTTGATGATGAGCTCACCCCCAGCCAGATGCGCAACATTGAGAAGGAGCTCAACTGCCGCATTATTGACCGCACCAATCTTATCCTTGACATCTTCGCCGGCCGTGCCCGCACCTCGCATGCACGCACACAGGTTGAACTGGCACAGTACCAGTATCTCCTGCCCAGGCTTACAGGCATGTGGACACACCTCGAGCGGCAGCGCGGAGGTATCGGTCTTCGCGGTCCCGGTGAGACGGAGATAGAGACTGACCGCCGTATCATCCGTGATAAGATAACACGGCTGAAGGAGCAACTGAAGAAGATAGACACCCAGATGAACACCCGCCGCAAGGGAAGGGAGAAGATGGTGAGGGTAGCTCTTGTAGGCTATACCAACGTGGGCAAATCAACCCTCATGAACCAGATCAGCAAGAGCGATCTTTTTGCTGAGGACAAGCTCTTTGCCACTCTTGACACCACCGTGAGGAAGGTGGTGCTTGGCAACCTGCCGTTCCTTCTCTCGGACACTGTGGGATTTATCCGCAAGCTGCCCCATGACCTGGTGGAATCATTCAAATCAACCCTTGACGAGGTCAGAGAGGCTGACCTGCTACTGCACGTAATTGATATATCACACCCGGGTTTTGAGGAGCAGGTGGCAGTGGTGAATGATACCCTCCGTGAGCTGGATTCAATAAACAAGCCCACAATACTTGTATTCAACAAGATCGATCTCTTCTGCTTCATACGCAAGGATGAAGATGACCTGACGCCCTTCAGGCGCGAGAATCTCTCACTGGATGATCTGCGAAGGTCATGGATGGCCCGGTCAGGGGATCAGCGCACCGTTTTCATCTCGGCGAAGAAGCGCGATAACCTTGAGGAGTTGAGAAAGATGCTTTACGAAGAGGTCAGGAAGATACACGTCACGCGTTATCCCTACAATGATTTCCTGTATGAGTCTGACGGGCCTGTTATTTAAGCAGCCCGGCTGATAGCATGTATTCAGCTATCTGTATTGCATTTGTAGCGGCTCCCTTACGGATATTATCAGCCACAACCCACATATTAAGGCTCTTCTCCTGTGAGAAATCACGCCTCAGTCTTCCCACGAACACCTCATCCCTGTCATGGGCTATCAGGGGCATAGGGTATTTTGTTTCCGCAGGATTATCATACAGGATCACTCCCGGAGTATCCGAGAGGGTAGCCCTGACTCTGTCAAGGTCGAATTCACGTTCAAACTCAATGTTAACTGCCTCGGAATGGCCGGCGGTCACCGGAACCCTTACGGCTGTGGCTGTTACACGTATATCTTCATCACCCAGTATCTTACGGGTTTCATTTACCAGTTTCATCTCTTCCTTGGTGTAACCATTTTCAAGGAAGATATCGCACTGCGGGATACAGTTGAGATCAATAGGGTATGGGTATGCCATCTCGCCGCTGAGGCCACGTCGTTCGTTCTCAAGCTGTGTCACCGCCCTGACGCCTGTACCCGACACCGACTGGTATGTGGAGATAACCAGTCTCCTGATGCCGTACTCCCTGTGCAGGGGAGCTATAGCCATGAGCATCTGTATGGTTGAACAGTTGGGATTGGCAATAACCGGTGTGTCGGCTGTGATTACCGAAGCATTGATCTCAGGAACTACCAGAGGTATTCCTTCTTCCATCCTCCATGCTGATGAATTGTCTATAACAACTGTGCCGTTCTCCGCAAAGACCGGGGCCCACTCCTTTGAGACAGCCGCTCCGGCCGAGAATAACGCCACGTCAGGAACAGCCTCCACAGCTTCCATTACGCTGACCACCCTGACCGGCTTGCCCCTGAAAATTACCTCCCTGCCCGCAGAACGCTCCGAAGCCGCCGGGAAGAGCCTGTCTACCGGAAATTGTCTCTCCTCAAGGACCTTCAGCATCATTCTTCCAACCATTCCCGTGGCTCCCACTACTGCTACTTTCATTTCTTTTGTGTTTTAAAAAAAAGTACGAACTTTATAAAGAGAAAAGTGCGACAAATTTAATCCTTTTTTAGTCCCGCTGCATGAAAAAGATAGTATTGTTGCCGTTACTTTCTTTGTATCTGTCTGTTACGGCGCAGACTAATGGCCATATCACCGGATACCCGGCTGCAGGAGATGTTGTCATCTCCGAGATCATGGCTGACCCAACCCCCTCGCGGGGGCTGCCCGAGCGTGAGTACCTCGAGATAACGAACCGCACCGGCGACAGCCTGTTGACCGGAGGCATCATGCTCATTGCCGGCAGTGACACGGCCTTCCTTGCTGATGGATGGATTGCGCCCGGCGAGAGGATCATCCTCTGCTCCTCGGGGAGCAGGAGCTATCTGCTGCCTTACGGGCGGGTGATGGCTGTGAAGTCGTTCCCCTCACTGAATGACGCCGGTGAGCTTCTCGCCCTGCGTGATCCCGGCGGCAGACTCATTCATGCCGTCAGCTATGGCCCGGAGTATCTGGGCGACGGACCCCGGTCCGGCGGAGGCTGGTCCGCGGAGCTGGCAGACACGGATAATCCGTTCAATGAACCATATGCATGGGGCCCCTCCGTTGACCCCTCCGGAGGCACCCCGGGAAGGATCAACTCATCCGTAATGGCCGTTCCTGATACCCGATGCCCCCGCATCCTTGCCATCTGGCCCGTGACACCTGACACAATTGCCGTGCTTTTTGATGAGACAATCATGCTTGCCGGCGGGGAACCGTGGCTCGCCGACGGCATATCAACGCTGCCGCCATTGTCAGGTGATCATATTGACCGTACTGCCCTGGTGCCCCTGACAGAACCGCTCAGCCCGTCAGCTGTTATAACCCTGCTTATTCCTCCGCAGATTACGGATTTTGCCGGAAATTCTCCCTGTCTCAGTGAACTCATGACCGGCCTGCCGACAGATCCTCTTCCCGGGGAATTGTTGTTCAATGAACTGATGCCTGATCCTCCGGAGGGTCACAGCGAGTACCTGGAGGTATATAATAACTCCGGAAATGTTATTGACCTCTCACGGCTCTTTCTGGCCGGTGGCAACAGCCAGGCGGCCATCTCCATTACAGGCATACCGCGCCAGATCCTTCCGCAGGGATATCTTGCCCTCACCACTGGCAGGGAGGAGTTCGTAGAGCATTATCCATGCTCTGATGAAAATGCAATATTCAGGGCTGACCGCCTCCCGGCTCTGCCAGACGACAGGGGTACACTTATACTCTATGACAAAAACATGAACATAATTGACAGGGTGGATTATCATCCAGGAATGCACCTGATATTCCTCTCAGGAACGGATGGGGTAGCCCTGGAGAAGGTGTCTCCCTCAATGGCTTCGGATGTGCCTGGCAACTGGCGTTCGGCCCCGGAGACCTGTAACTGGGGTACTCCCGGCGCCCCAAACCCGGTTGCCATTGAAGATCCGGGTGAAGGCGATGGCCTGATACTATCTTCAAAGAGGATTTCGCCTGACGGCGACGGGTATGAAGATGTGATTTCAGTCGGAGTCTTCCCCGGAGGGGAGGATAATGTTATATCTGTGACTGTCTTCAATGACCGGGGATACCCGGCAAGACGACTGGCGGAGAGATTTTACGCCGGCAACGGCGCCCGTTTCATCTGGGACGGATTGGCGGATGACGGTGTACGTCTGCCAGCGGGATTGTACCTCATAATAGCAGAGTCATACAACAACACCGGCACATCCCGCCGATGGAAGGAGGTGTGTGCTCTGCTTTACAGGTAAGTGTTGTCAGGTGAGAGAATACCTCAGATAGCTGCGATGAGCTCCTTCATGATACGCGTCATTTTCTCCTCGCTGTGCTCGGCAGCTTGCTGGACCGACTCATGGGTGGTATATTCAATCTTACCCTCCACACCCAGGTCAGTGATGATGCTGACGGCAAAAACCGGAAGGTTCATGTGCCTGGCGGTTATCACCTCCGGAACCGTTGACATGCCCACGGCATCAGCCCCTATTATGCGGAAGAACCTGTATTCAGCAGGTGTCTCAAAGGTGGGACCGGTGGTGGAGAGGTAGACCCCCCTGGTGACCGGTATGCCAAGGCCGTCAGCAATGCCTTCAGCCTTTTCTATCAGTTTCCTGTCATATGGTTCACTCATGTCCGGGAAACGGGGTCCTATACGGTCATCATTCGGACCGATAAGCGGATTGTCAACAAGGCAGATATGGTCTTCAATGATCATTATATCACCAATTCTGAAATCCGGGTTAACGCCACCGGCTGCGTTGGAGAGAAAGAGAGCCCTGATGCCCAGTTCCTTCATGACCCTGATAGGGAAGGTGACCTGCTCTGATCCGTAACCTTCATAATAGTGAAAACGGCCTTTCATGGCAACCACTTTTCTGCCCCCGAAATCGCCATAGATAAGTTTTCCGGCATGACCCTGTACTGTTGACAGGGGAAAATCGGGAATATCCTTGTAGGCGATCTCAACCTGTATATCTATCTCCGCGGTGAGGCCTCCCAGTCCGGTCCCGAGAACAATACCTGCTTCCGGATCCCTGATCCCGAGTGAGTTGAGAAAATCAGCGGTCTTGGTGATATTTTCCAGCATATGAATAAACTTTACTTAAGAAATCATCTTCATTTTCAATAAACTGTACGCTGACAGGAAGGTAAAACAGCGCCTCCCTGACGCGAATTGCAATATTAGTGATTTCTTTTAACCTGACGGCATCCTTGGCGGTGGTAACTATCAATTTATCATTTCCGCCCATTGCATCATACGCCCTGGTAATCCTTTCAAGGTCGCCAATGGTGTACTTATGGTGGTCAGGAAAGGAGATACGGGTGATGTTGCCGGTTATGGTGCCCAGGTAATCAGCCATCGGCTGAGGTGAGGCTATCCCTGTCACCAGCAATATTGAAGTTGAGGGGGTTATCTCACGCTCTGTTTCATTGAAAATGTGCTTCAGCCTGCCGTAGATGAGGGTGGTAAAATAAATTGCCCCGGCAAACCCGGCAGCCCTAAGCTCACCTGTTACCCCGGCGGTCTGAACAGGGGATGTACCGGGAGGCACTTTTGTGACGATGATGATACCGGCTCTTTTCACTGCTCCCTTCTGTTCGCGCAACATGCCCAGAGGCAGCAGCCGGTCCCTGGTCATCAACCGCTGCCAGTCAGTAAGCAGGATATTCATGCCTGCCTTAACCGCCCTGTGCTGGAAGCCGTCATCCAGGATCACGGCACCGGTACGGGGTTCAGCGCGCATGATCTCCCTGATTCCGTTAACCCTGTTGCGGTCAACGTAAACAGCTGCCTGCGGCAGACAATGGGCCATCAGCAGTGGCTCATCACCGGCTTCAGTCGTGGTGCTTTCACTCGTCACATGACGGAAACCCCTGCTTTTTCTCAGGTAGCCGCGACTCAGGACAGCCACGCGGGTGTGTGCCGCGAGTTTCTCTGCCAGGTAGATCACATGTGGTGTTTTGCCAGTGCCTCCGGCTGTGATATTGCCTACACATATTACGGGCAGGGCGAACGAGTGGCAACGTAATATGCCAAGATCATAGAGACCATTCCTGGCAGCCACAGCGAGTCCGTAGAGCTGTGAGGCAGACCACAACAGGAGCTTCGCCGGCCTTATCATCCTAACGGATCTCCAGGTGGTAGGGCATGATGGCCATGATACCTCCGGATGACATGATCTCTTTCAGACGGAGGTAATAGCCGGAGGCATCTCCCAGTTCCCTGATCACGGCTCTCTCCGTCATGTCACCCATCAGCTGCTTCATAAGCTTTGTATAAAAGTCATATGCTTCGGGCTTTTCTATTGTCCTGTACTCCTCCAGTCCTGCCAGGGCAGCTGCCTCCCTGATGGCATCATTGAGTCCACCGAACTGATCCACCAGTCCTATCTCAAGAGCGTCGGCGCCGCTCCATACGTGTCCCTGTCCTATGCTGTCAACAGCCTCCTGTCTCATGCCTCTGCCTTCGGCGACAATACCAGTAAAGGTACTGTAGGTGCGCTCAACATTTTCCTGAAGTGCTTCCTTTTCATACGTATTCAGTGGTCTTGTAAGTGAAGGGCTGTCAGAGTGAGCATTGGTACGCACCACATCGGAGGTGATGCCCAGCTTTTTGTTAAGCAGGTTCTGGGCGTTGGGGATAAGCCCGAAGACGCCTATTGACCCTGTGATTGTAACCGGTGACGCCATGATCTTCCTCGCGGCTGCGGAGATATAGTATCCGCCGCTGGCAGCATAATTGCCCATGGAGACCACCACCGGCTTTACCCGGTCAGTAAGCTCCACCTCGCGCCATATCTGGTCAGAGGCAATGGCATTGCCGCCCCTCGAGTTGACCCTGAAGACCACAGCCTTCACTGTGCTGTCAAGTCTCAGCTTGCGTATCTCTTCGGCATACATTGTGCCACCTATGTTGGAGCCATCACCCTCGCCCATGTCTATACTGCCTTCGGCGAAGAGGACGGCAATCTTATCCTTGCCTGCGGAGGAGGCATGCTTCACCGGTACCTTGGTGTACTTTGACATGGAGACATAATTGATCTTTTTACCCTCATCGATCCCTGCTGCGGCCCTTATGCTATCTTCAAGCTGGTCGCGGTACAGGGTACCGTCAATCAATCCTGCGTCAGTCATCAGTACCGGATCATATCCTGCCAGCGAGTCGGCCAGGCTCATCACCCTTTCCACCGGCACGCCGCGCGATTCGGAGATCACCTTTACCACATGTTCCCATATTGATCCGATGTATCCCGTGATCTGCATACGGTTCTCATCACTCAGTCTGTCAAGCATATAAGGCTCAACAGCTCCCTTGAACTTTCCGTGCCTTATCACCTGCATCTCCACTCCCAGCTTCTCCAGGGCCTCCTTGTAGAAGGTGACCTCGGCTGCCAGTCCCTTGAAGTCAAACATTGAAGTCGGGTTGATCCATATGGCATCAGCTGCGGTGGAGATGAAATAGCTCTCCTGCATCAGCATATAGTCTGAATAGGAATAGACAAATTTGCCGCTCTTCCTGAACTCATTCAGGGCTGTGCGTAGCTCGTCTGCCGTAGCCCATCCTGAAGGCATGATGCCATTTTCAATCAGGATACCGCTCACCTTTTCGTCCTCAGCAGCTTTCTTCAGGTTCTTAAGCATCTCATTCAGTCCCGGTGTCTGGGTGAAAGACATGGTTAAAGGATCAATGGTACTGAGCGGATTACCCGTGCTGCGATCAGGGATCATTGCACCTGTTTTTATTACAAGTACTGATTTTTCAGATATGGCGGCCGGTTTCTTGCCCGCGGCTGCCATCCCTGAGAAGACAGAAAGCATGATAACGAAAAAGAGGATACTTGTGACTATGATTCCCGCAATGACGGCGAGAAGCATCTTGAGAAAGGTTTTCATTTGTATGCAGGTTATAATTATGTGACCAAATTAAAAAAAAAACAGGCATCTTTAAGGCTCTGAACCTATTGTTATGAAAACGCTCGCAACATCAGACGTCATTGCAGGTCTCGGGAGCAACCTGGGAGACCGGTTTGCATCCCTGTGCCGGGCCATTGAACTGATCAGGAAGGAGGCTGGAGAGATCACCGCGGCATCCTCGGTGTGGGAGACGGAGCCATGGGGGTTTGATGCCGACGAGCAGTTCCTGAACATGGTGGTAGTCATACGTACAATATTGGAGCCGGTGAGGCTGATACAGCTCATCCGGTCAATCGAGGGGCGGATGGGTCGCCGCCGCAGTGGAGGTGGCAGGTATGAGTCGCGTATCATTGACCTTGATATTCTGTTATGGGAGAACCGTATCATCTCATTGCCGGGTCTTGAGGTGCCCCATCCCAGGCTCGCCTCCAGACGGTTCGTGCTTGAGCCGCTGGCGGAGGTGGCGCCCGGCGCCGTCCACCCGGTGACAGGACTGACAGCCCTGGAGATGCTTCAGCAGTGTGACGACAGGTCTGATGTAAGGCTTGCTGCCAGGCAGATGTGATTCAAGGTATCTGGTTCAGGAGGTACCCGGAATGTGCGAGGCTTGCCGGTCCCGGGTTTCACAACGCCCCGTTGTCAGCGAAGCTGTAGTAATCCTTTCCCGCAACAATCAGGTGATCAAGTAGTTGTATATCCATCAGTGCGCCGGCCTCCTTGATCTTCTGAGTGATACGTATGTCAGAGTCGCTGGGGCTGGTATTCCCCGAAGGATGGTTGTGGCATATGACCAGCCCTGAGGCGAGTGTCTCAATTGCCTTTTTCATGACTATACGTACATCGGTGACTGTTCCGCTCACCCCTCCCTGGCTGATTTTCATCCGGCCGGTCACCCTGTTGGCCCTGTTGAGGAAGAGGATCCAGAATTCCTCGTGGGGAAGGTCTTCCATCAGCGGGCTGATGATGCTGAATACATCAGCTGATGAGCGTATCTGCGGGTTTTCGCTGGCTTCTGCCATCTTACGCCGCCGGCCGAGCTCAAGGGCAGCGGCAATGGTGACAGCCTTGGCTTCACCCATCCCTTTGATCTTACGTATCTCACCCGCGCTGAGCCGGCCCAGCTGACCGAGTGAGTTGCCGGCCAGTGCCAGCAGTTCGCGTGCCAGGTCCAGGGCTGAGTTGTTCCTGGTACCTGATCCTATGAGAATGGCTAACAACTCAGCGTCGCTGAGGCTTGCGGGGCCCTTGTTCCAGAGCCGTTCACGGGGCCTGTCCTCGACAGCCCAGTCTGTGATCTTCATTGACATGCAGCAAAACGTTTTATCCCACTGCAAGATAAAAAAAACAGCCGTCACAATGAAGCAACGGCTGTGAAAATATCTGGAATAGAACCCTATTTCAGGTTCTGAGCATGTTTGGTAATGGATGACTTGAGGTTGGCAGCCTTGTTTTTGTGAATGACATTCTTCTTTGCCAGCTTGTCAATCACTGCACTGAGTTCGGGCAGCATCTTGTCAGCTTCTGCCTTTTCGGTGGTCTTGCGCATCTTCTTAAGTGCGTTGCGCATTGTGCGGGCGTAGTACTTGTTGTCTTCCCTTCTTGCCTCTGCCTGTCTTGCGGCTTTGAGTGCCGACTTATGGTTAGCCATACTGTCTGTTTATTGTATAATTTTTGTAGTCCATAGGGGAATCGAACCCCTGTTACCAGGATGAAAACCTGACGTCCTAACCACTAGACGAATGGACCTTAAAGAACTTAAAAAAGCGGATGCAAAGATGGCATCTTTTTTTATATCTGCAAAATATTATGTAAAAAAATATGCCTTCCCTTCATCCGCCTGCGGGTAACGGATTGGCAGCGTCTAGAAGACGTACCTTACCGTGAAACCGCCGTTCCAGTAGATGAAGCCTGGTCCGCTGGTGAGCTGCAGAGCAGGGCCGATACCCAGTCCGATGTTGATGGGTACCTCATCAAAGGTATATTCCAGTCCGATTATACCATCAACACCCACAAGAATACCTGTCTCATATTCGTCCTTGTAATAGTCGTTCCAGAATCCAACATGAGCTCCGGGCCCGACAAACCAGTCGAGGTTGGGAGTCCACTCAGTGGGATTCTGCCACTGGTAGAATCCTGTGATGACGAAGTTATGTCCCCAGTAACCGGTTCCGGCAATCAGTTCAAGGGCATTGGTGCTTGATATGAAAGTCTTGAAAGTGATTCCTGAAGGATCACCGCCTCTGAGACCAATGGCTGATTTGTAGCTCTGAGCCTGGACGCCGAATGTCAGGGCAATCAGTACCAGAATGACAGTCAATGTTCTTTTCATTATTTTTCAGATTTAAGTTTTGTATGACTAACAAAGATATTATTTACTAACCGAAAAATGCAGTTTTTGTTTATTTAAAGAGTAACAGACTGAGGGCCATTACGCCCATTCCTGACACCAGCCCGTAAATTGAGAGGTGATGCTCACCATATTTTTCTGCTGCCGGCAGCAACTCGTCAAGTGATATGAAAACCATGATCCCGGCAACGAAACAGAAGAGCAGCCCCATGACGTTTTCTGTCATTATCGGCATCAGCAGCAGGTAGCCGACGATTGCGCCCACAGGCTCCGAGATGCCACTGAGAAAGGATAGTCTGAATGCTTTCTTTTTGCTTCCGGTGGCGTAAAAGACCGGGACAGATACTGCAATGCCTTCGGGGATGTTGTGAATGGCCACTGCCACGGCAATGGCAATACCTATCTGCGGATCAGAGAGTGCTGCAGTGAAGGTTGCCAGTCCCTCCGGGAAGTTGTGTATACCAATAGCCAGGGCTGTCATGGCTCCCATGCGCAGCAGCCTGCCACTGCGGGCTTCCTCCTCTCCTCCTTCGATCTTTTTGAATTCATGTGGGTTCTCCTGAGAGGGGATAAGCCTGTCTATGATACCGATAAGGGCTATGCCTGCAAAAAAAGCTATCACCGCTGCCCACCAGCCCTGACGCATACCCATTGCCTCGGAGAGAACCGCCTGTCCCTTAACGAATATCTCTACGAAAGAGACATAGATCATCACCCCGGCTGAGAAGCCCAGGCTGATTGTGAGGAACCTGGTATTGGTCTTTTTGGCGAAGAAGGCAATTGTACTGCCGACACCGGTGGAGAGGCCGGCGAAGAGTGTCAGCAGGAACGCGAAAAGTATTGTATTGAAATCAGGATTCATTCGCTCTCTAGCAGTTCAGCTTCACCTGCCAAAAATACCAAATTTGGTTATCTTGCAGCCTTTAAGAGAAGATAAAATGAAGATATCCCTTTTCAATATATCAAATTTCAGGGTTGACGGCGGAGCGATGTTCGGTGTCATTCCCAAAGCTCTCTGGAGCAGACAGGCAGAGGCTGATGAGAAGAACACCATTGATCTCTCCCTTACATCCCTGGTAGTGGAGACTGGCGGGAGGGTCATACTCGTTGATGCAGGGTGGGGTGATAAGCAGGATGAGAAATTTTTCCGCCATGTTTATCTTCATGGAGGCTCAGGTCTTGTTGGCGGTCTGGCCGGATGCGGCTACAGCCCGGATAATATCACTGACGTGATCATTACTCACCTGCATGCCGATCATTGCGGGGGTTGTTTTGTGAATGCCCCCGGCGGAGGAGTGGAAGCTCTCTTTCCCAACGCTGTTTACCATATCAGCCGTCCACAGTGGGAATGGGCCAATGAATCAAACCTCCGTGAGGAGGATGCCTTCCTGCCGGAGAACATCAAACCCTTCGGTGAGAGCGGCAAGCTGAACCTGGTTGAGGAGAACGGTGAGCTCTGCCCCGGCGTGAGATTAAGGATCTTTTACGGTCATACACCCGGCCTGATGCTGCCGGAGATAAGTTACCGGGGAAGGACGCTCTTTTATGCCGGGGACCTGATACCGACGGCCGCGCATATTCCGTTACTATGGAACATGGCATATGACCTGTTGCCGCTGGTTACCATAGCCGAAAAGCAGGAGATCCTTGATGAGGCACTGCGGAATGATCACCTGCTGTTGTTTCAGCATGATCCCCTTGCCGAATGCTGTGAGTTAACGGAAACGCCTAAAGGCATCCGTGGCGGAAGGAAGGGAAAGCTTTCAGATTTTGTCTGAAGAAGCAGAGTATTATTTTGCCGACGAAGATCCCCTTACTACCAGGTCTGAGGTAATAACCCTGTTCTGAACCGGTCCGCGGGGTTTTTCTATTCTTTCAATAAGTATCCTGGCGGCTTCCTGGCCCATTTCAAAGCCTTTCTGATCAACAGATGTAAGGCCAGGGTCAGTCAGTTTGGCTATCTGGCTGTTAGTAAACCCTACCACGGCAATATCCTCGGGGATCCGCAGTCCGTGCCGCTTGATGATCATCAGTGTCTGGGCCGCGGTAAGGTCATTGACGGCAAAGAAAGCTTCTGGCCTGGGTGTCCGGCGCAGTATTCCGGGAATCATTCTCTCGGCACTCTCTATGTCATCGCATTTAACTATATCTTCTTCAGAAGGGGTGAGCCTGTACTCTCTCATTGCCCTCAGATAGCCTTTGCGCCTGTTGCTGGCAATAGCCAGCTGAGGCGGTCCCGACAGATGAACAATGCGCTTCTTCCCGGAACGGAGAAGATGGTTGACAGCCTTGTACGCACCTTCTTCATCGTCAATGACAACACTGTCAGTTCTGATCTCCTCCACAGCCCTGTCAAAAAAGACGAGCGGAATATCCTTGTCCAGGATACTGCGGTAATGCCTGTAATCAGTGGTTGTCTTTGCCACCGATGCAAGGATGCCGTCAACCCGGCTTGCAAGGAGTGTCCTGATATTTTTCACCTCATGCTCCCACATCTCGTTGCTCTGGCAGAGTATCATGTTGTAGTCACGCTGGTAAACAACATCCTCTATGCCGCTGATCACCGTGGAGAAGAAATAGTGCACAACATCCGGGATTATTACTCCGATGGTTTTGGAAGAGCCGCTCTTCAGGCTCAGTGCAATAGGGTTGGGCCTGTAGTTCCATCTTTCGGCAAGCTCATTGACCGCATCACGGGTGGCCTGGCTGATGTCAGGATGATCCTTCAGAGCCCTTGAAACGGTTGATGGTGATATCCCCAGCTCCCTGGCAATATCTTTTATGGTTACGTTTTCTTTACCCATATTAGGAATCAGGTACATGTAAAGATAAACAAAAATTTAACTTTTATGTGATCTGAAAATTTACCTGAGGCCCAATTCAAACGTTTGCGGTATCGATTGCGTAAAAAACCTGAAAAAGAGTTGGTTAACTCTGAAAAAAGGCCGAATTTTATCATCCCAAAACCTGAACAAATATCTTTAGCAATAATAGTAATTCTGAAAACTGCAATTAAACTGATCTATTTATGGAGAAACTAACTGGAAAACGGCTCTTCATGCTGACCTTCGGCTTAATGATGAGTCTTGTTGTCTTAGGGCAACAGGTGAGAGTGTCAGGTACAGTTACCGATGCGGCCGACAGACAGACGTTACCCGGAGTGAACGTTGTTGTCAAGGGCACGCTTACGGGAACTATTACCGGCATTGACGGAGAATACTCCCTGATGGCAAAGCCAGGGGATGTTCTTGTGTTCACCTTTATTGGTTACCTGCCGCAGGAGGTAACCGTTGGTGAAGCAACAATCATCAACGTGGCTATGCGTACTGATGTCCAGGCCCTCGAGGAGGTGGTGGTCATCGGCTACGGAACAGTCAAGAAGAGTGATGCCACGGGTTCAGTGGCAGCTGTAAGCTCAAAGGACTTTAACAAGGGCGCCATCACCTCACCGCAGGATCTGCTGGTGGGCAAGAGTGCCGGTGTGGTCATCACCACCGCCGGCGGTGCACCCGGAAGCGGAGCCACCATCCGCGTGCGCGGAGGCTCCTCGCTGAACGCCTCCAATGACCCGCTCATAATCATTGACGGTGTTCCCATTGATAACAATAATGTTTCAGGAAGCTCAAACATACTGTCATTTGTAAACCCGAATGACATTGAGACCTTCACGGTGCTGAAGGACGCTTCCGCAACCGCCATCTACGGCTCAAGGGCATCAAACGGCGTCATTCTCATCACCACCAAGAAGGGAACGGCAGGCAGCCCCCTGACAGTCTCCTATGACGGTAACGTATCGGTTGCCAATGCCATCGCCTTTGTTGATGTTTACTCGGGTGATGAGATCAGGCAGCTTGCCCTGCAGAAGTCTGATCTTTTCGGGATAGACAACCTTGATCTCCTTGGCACCCAGAACACAAACTGGCAGAGGGAGATCTTCCGCGCAGCCGTCTCTCATGACCATAACCTGAGCCTCTCCGGTTCAGTGAGTACTCTTCCCTACCGCTTCTCAGTCGGATATACTGACCAGAACGGTATCCTGAAGAACACTGACATGCAGCGCTTCACAGGGTCACTGAGCCTTAACCCCACCTTCTTCAATGACCGGCTTAAGGTTAATATGAACCTCAAGGGAATGAATACCCATCATAATTACGGTGATGCAGGAGCTATCGGATCAGCAGTCAATATGGATCCCACCCAGGTTATCCGTGACGGCAACTCCAATTCTGACGGTTATTTCCAGTGGGGCAATTATGGCGCCAACCTTGGCACGGCCAACCCCGTTGAGCAGGCTCTGGCAGCTGACAACAGGTCAGTGGTCAACAGGGTGATCGGTAATATTCAGTTTGATTACGCTCTTCCCTTCCTTCCGGAACTGAGGGCAAATCTTAACATGGCAACCGACTATGCTGTAAGTGACGGTCATAACAACCGTCCCAAAACATCACCATCAGTCATCACCGCCCCGCTTTACGGCAGGCTTTCTGACTACAGCGGCACCAACTACAATAACCTGCTTGATTTCTATCTGAACTACAACAAGGGACTGGAGAGCATCAACAGTGCCATTGATGTGACAGCCGGTTATTCATGGCAGCACTTCAAGAGAGAAGGAGAATCATATACCAGGGGCAGGGTTGATGCCGAGCATCCTATCTACCAGATGTCAGACAGCTCATCCTTCGTGACTGAGAACTACCTGGTTTCATTCTTTGGCCGTGTCAACTATACCCTGGCAGACAGGTATCTCCTTACTTTCACCCTTCGTGAGGACGGATCATCACGCTTTGCAAAAGATAACCGCTGGGGCACTTTCCCGTCAGTGGCTCTTGCATGGAAGATCAAGGACGAATCGTTCCTCAGAAATATCAAAGCCGTGACTGATCTGAAGCTCAGGCTTGGATGGGGTATAACCGGTCAGCAGGATATCGGTAATGATTATCCTGCCATGGCTCTCTACCGCCAGGCATCTGAAGGTTCATACTATTATATTAACGGGGAGTTCATTCCGACACTCAGGCCTGATGCCTATGACCCGGACATAAAATGGGAAGAGACAACAACGATGAATATCGGTCTCGATTTCGGGTTCGTCAATGACCGTATCACCGGTTCTGTTGATCTTTATAACAGGGTCACCGATGACCTTCTGAACTCAGTCACCATCCCCAGCGGAAGCAACTTCTCCAACACGCTCCTTACCAACGTGGGCAGCCTTAAGAATAATGGTGTTGAGCTTGCGCTTAACTTTATTCCGGTCTCAACCACTGACATGCTTCTTTCAATAGGATTCAATGCCACATACAATGTGAATGAGATCACGAAGCTGCTGATCACTGACGATCCCAACTATATAGGTATACTCTACGGGGATGCCTTCACAGGTCAGAAGCAGGTCACCAGGGTGGGTTACCCGGCTTACTCCTTCTTCGTCAACCGCCAGGTTTATGATAGCAATGGCAATCCAATTGAAGGACTTTATGTTGACGAGTCCGGCGAGGGGGGTGTTGTCAACGGTGACAATAATGACAAGTACATCTATCATAATCCTGTGGCCGACTATCTGCTTGGCCTCTCAGGAAGGTTTGAGTATAAGAACTTTGATCTGTCAGCCTCTGCCCGTGCCAGCATAGGTAACTATGTGTACAACCAGGTACTGGCCGGTGCATCCTTTGACCAGATGCAACAGATTGGCTACTGGAAGAACTTCACCAGGGCGCTCAGCGAGACCAACTTCGTTAAACGCCAGTTCACCAGTGATTACTTCGTTGAGAATGCATCATTCCTGAAGCTTGACAACGTGAGTGCAGGCTACAGGTTTGACAACCTCTTCGGTGCTGTTGGCGCCCGCGTGAGCTTCACCGTGCAGAATGCACTGATACTTACCAACTACAGCGGCCTTGACCCGGAGGTCCCGGGTGGTGTTGACAACAACTTCTACCCCAGACCCCGCACCTTCATGCTCGGTATAGGGCTTACCTACTAATAAAATAAAGATAAGCAGATATGAATAAGAAGATTTTAATATTCGGAATTATACTTTCAGCGCTGATGATCTCATCATGCGTGAAGGATCTGGATGTCATTCCGCAGGACCCGACAAAAATCCTTGCTGGTAACCTGGGTGACGATCCTGCCTATATGAATCAGGCCCTGGGAAAGATCTATGCCAGCTTTATAATCTCGGGTCAGGGTGCCAACGGAGGCGATGACATAGCAGCCTCTGACGGTAACTTCTTTACTACCATGAGAGCTCTCTGGAACCTTCAGGAGATTACTACTGACGAGGCTATATGCGCCTGGGGTGATGTCGGTATCGCTGACCTGAACACCCAGACATGGAGTCCGAGCAACCCGTTCCTTACGGCACTGTACCAGCGTCTGGCTCTGAGCATCACCTACGCCAATGACTTTATCAACAATGCTCAGCTCTATGGCACAGAGAATGTAGACAGATACGTGGCTGAGGCTCGTTTCCTGAGGGCTCTTGCCTATTACTGGGCAATTGACCTGTTCGGACAGTTCCCCTTTACCACTGAAGAAGATGGTGTGGGTAAGTTCTTCCCGGAGATAGGTACCAGGCAGGAGATATTCAACTATATCGAGTCTGAGCTTCTGGCTATTGAGAACAGTCTAGGTGCCCCGAGGTTTTCCTACCCGCAGGCTGACCAGGCTGCTGCATGGATGCTTCTTTCGAGGCTTTACCTTAATGCCGAGGTTTACACCGGAACACCCCGGTGGAGTGATGTGGTAACATACACCGGCAGAGTTATTGGCGCCGGTTACTCACTGGCCCCCGACTACAGGCAGAACTTCAGCGCCGACAATGACGGCCGCAGCAATCCGGAGATGATCTTTGCTTGGGAGCAGGATGGAATGAATGTACAGGGATATGTTGGCACCACCTTTATCATTGAATCATCCAGTGATGCCCAATATATCAGGGCCGAAGATTTCCACGGTCTGACCTCAAACACCAACTGGAACGGTAACCGTGCAAGGATACAGTTTCTTGATGTTATGGTTGACACTATTGCCACTTATGGTAATGTACCGATACCGGCAAGTGACCCGACCTTTTCTGAGTGTCCTGACCAGAGGGTCTTCCTGAAGATGAAGAAGGACAGGAATATCCCGTCACCTTCAGCCAGCGGCGACTATGGTATAGGCGTTTACAAATTCACTGCACGTAACGCAAACGGCACACTGCCTGCAAACTATAACACTGCGTATGCATGTACTGATTTCCCGGTATTCCGTCTGGCCGACGCCTACATGATGAGAGCAGAAGCACTCTTCAGACTTGGCGGCGCAGAAAATATCCAGGCTGCTGTTAATGATATCAACCTTATCAGGCAGCGTGCCTATGGAGATGACAGCGGCAACATAGAAGTTGCAGACCTTACTCTCGATTTCATTATCGATGAGCGCGCTCGCGAGTTCTACTATGAGGCACAGAGACGCACTGACCTGGTTCGCTTCGGCAAATTTACCGGAGGCGATTACCTGTGGCAGTGGAAGGGCGGCGCATATGCCGGCACCAGTACCTCAGAACACCTGAATCTCTTCCCGATACCGGGTGATGAGCTGTCGTCCAACCCGAACTACAACGATCAGAATAACCCGGGTTACTAATCCTTAAAGCGAAGAAAAATGAAGAAGAATCTATTAATATACCTGATATTCATCGGACTGGCGGGCGTATTCACAGCCTGTGAAGAGGATGGTGACAAGGTCATCATGCTTTCCAATCCGGTTGCCCCGACGCTCACCACCATCCCTGATCTTACACTTGAGAGGAGTAACGGGACACAGATGCTGGAATTTGTCGGCACCCCGGTTGATCCCGGATTCCAGGCTTCAGCCACATATTATCTTGAAGCTTGCGAACAGGGGACAAATTTTACTGATCCAGTGACCATCTGGTCTGGAACGCAGTGCAAGTCAATGAAGATTACTGTAAGTGATCTCAATGGCATACTGGTTAAAAAGTTCCCCGCTGATGCATCCACACCACTGGACTTCCGTCTAAGGGCTGTGCTTGTGGTTGACGCCGGCACCGGCGCCCCGGGAACGGGTACCAACCCCTTCTCGTACTCCTCGGCTTTAAAGGGTGCTACGGTGGCTCTCTACGGCCTGCCGAGACTTGATCTTGTCAACTCGGGCATGACCCAGAAAATTGAGTCAGCTCTTGGTGACGGCAAGTACACAGGACTGGTCAAGCTTGACCCTGCCAATGCGTTTACACTCACTGATCCTGACGCCGGAACGAACTACGGCGGAGCAGGCGGTGTGCTTACAGTCAATGGTGCAGCCATCGTTCCCTCAGCCGCCGGATGGCACAAGCTGGATGTGGATGTCAATGCAGGCACATTTGAGATCTCCTCTTACATGATCGGGCTTGTAGGGTCAGCAACACCCAACGGATGGGATTCACCAGACCAAAAGATGGAATACGATCCTGCTTCCGGAACATGGAGCATAACCATTGACCTGGTTGACGGAGAGATCAAGTTCAGACTGAACGACGGATGGGCATGGAACCTGGGAGGCACTCCTGATAATTTAACTGTTGATGGAGCCAACATCCCTTTAACTGCGGGGAACTATACGATTGTACTAACCATAACAAATCCAAATTCGGTAAAAGGTGAAGTTGGTGGTACGTGTACAATAGTTAAAAACTAGCCCGGAGAACATTAAAAAGAAAGATTTATGAAAATGAAATCAATATTCAGAATTATGATGCTCTTTGCAGTGGTGGCGCTTGCGATTACCGCCTGCACCAAGGAGACATCCGAGATCAGGCTTGATCCCGCACTGGGAACCAACAAGGTATTTAATGTTACATCCAACTCAGCCACTGTGACCGGATTCGTTGTGGCTGAAGGTGACGGTTTCACCGAGAGGGGCGTATGCTATGACGTTGCACCCGCACCCACGGTTGACAAGTCCAAAGCACTCTATACCGGTGCGCTGACAAATGCCGCCTATGATGTGACCCTCACCGGTCTATCATATGCCACCACCTACTATGCGCGAGCCTATGCAACGGGACCGGAAGGCACCGTCTACGGAAGCGAACGTACCTTTACCACTCTTCCTGTGCTGGCAACAGTGTCAACTGCAGAAGCAACAGACATTGAAGGGACTACGGCAACTACCGGTGGAGATGTCAGTGCCGACGGCGGAGCTGCTATCACAGCCAAAGGCGTTTGCTACGGCACATCACCCAATCCGACCATCTCCGGCAACAAGACAACTGACGGTGACGGACTGGGCGCATTTGTCAGCAGCCTGACGGGACTGAAAGGGCTCACGACATACTACGTACGTGCCTATGCAACCAACAGCGCCGGTACGGCCTACGGCAACGAGATCACCTTCACCACCCTGGTAAGCGTACGTGAATGGTACGTGCCGGGTGACTATGTCGAAGCAAGTTATCCGGGCTCGGGTCTTGCTAACTGGTCGCCTGAAAATTCTCCTATGGTTAAGAGCAATGAGGCTGACCCGAACAATGTTGAAGGTTACATTTACATGGCAAATGCCAGTAACTGGTTCAAGTTTGCATCACAACCCAACTGGGACGGCCCGAACTACGGTGTTGACCCGACCCCGGGTGTTCTCAATCCCGCAGGCGATAACCTTAACCTGCCCGCAGGGTACTATAAGATCAACATCAATGCAGGTGTTGACCCAATGACCTATACTGCAGTGGCAATGAACTGGGGCATAGTTGGCGGATTGACAGGATGGAGTTCACAACTGCCTCTGACTTATGACCCGGCTGTCCGTGTCTGGAAAGGCGGAATTCATCTGACAGCAGGTCCCTGGAAATTCAGAGCCAATGATAACTGGGATTACAACTATGGCGCACCTGCCGGAAGCCTCAACCTGGTTGCAGGAGGCGACAACATAGAGACAACCGTTGAGGATGACTACGCAATTACCCTTGACCTCAGCACTCCCCTGACGTATACTTACAGGGCAGACAGGTGGGGTATCATCGGAAGCGCAACCCCCGGACAGTGGAATGATGATACCAACATGACCTGGGATGCGGTCAATGGTGTCTTTACTGCCACCATGGATCTTACAGCAGGCCTGATCAAGTTCAGAGCCAATGATGACTGGGGTTATAACTTCGGCGGTGACCTTGCGGCTCTGACCGTGGGTGGTGGCGATATACCGATTGCCGAAGCAGGTAATTATACAATTACTCTCGATCCCTGGGCACAGGTTGCAACGGTGACGAAAAACTAAGCGGAATAGTTCCCCATGTTACGGCCATGGCCGTAGCGTTCTTTAAAATCAAAAACCTCTTCTGTGACAGGAAGAGGTTTTTGATTATATTTAAAAACTATCACTATTTCAATAAGAAACAATGAGAGCAAAGCTTCCGGTATTGATACTGATCCTTTCGGGTTGGAGCCTGGCCGCATCGGCGCAGGTGGTAACTGCTGACCCCGTCTTCCCGGTGGCATCAGGCCCCGTGGTGATAACCTTCCATGCTGACAGGGGTGACATGGGGATGAAGGACTACACAGGTGACGATGTATACGCCTATACAGGGCTGATCACGAGCCTTAGTACCGGCCCCTCTAACTGGAAGTATGTGGTCTCAGGTGTTTGGAGTGTAGACTATCCTCCACCTGACAAGGTGAAGATGACAAGGACGGGTGCCAATACCTACACCCTGACAATAACGCCTTCGATACGCGAGTGGTACGCAGTTCCCGCTGAGGAGCAGATACTGCAGATGGCTTTCGTTTTCCGCAACGGGAACGCCTCACGGACCGGACGTGATGTTGGCGGACTGGATATTTTCTACGATGTAAGCCAGGAGGCTGCATTTGACCTCAGGCTTCTGCAGCCTGACCTCTATACCTCACTGGTGGATCCCGGACAGGAAATCACGGTTGAAGCATCAGCCTCGGTATGCGATTCCATCATCCTTTACCAGAACGGAACACAACTGGTGAAGGTAACGGAGACAACACTCTCCCACACTATCACCGCTGCCGCGTCAGGAAGCTTCAAGCTCCTGGCAAAAGCATGGAACAACAACATCATGAAGGCAGACTCAGCCTACTGCTTCATCCGCTCTGCCACAGTAACGGAAGCAGTGCCGGCAGGACTGAAACCCGGGGTGAACATCACCGGTGATAACTCTGCCTCTTTCCTGCTCTATGCTCCCTACAAGAGCAATGTCTTTGTGATGGGCGACTTCAACAACTGGGTCCACAGCACCGAGGGCTTCATGAAGAGAAGCCCTGACGGCAACTGGTACTGGCTTGAGGTGACAGGGCTTGATCCGGATGAGGAATACGGATTCCAGTACCTGATTGATGAGACACTAAGGATCCCTGACCCATATGCCACCAGGGTGCTTGACCCGTGGAACGACAAATACATCGATGAGGAAACCTACCCGAACCTAATGCCCTACCCTGAAGGACTGGCGGATAACCTGGTATCGGTCTTTCAGACCAGACCGCCGGAATATACATGGAAAAACAACAGCTTTACGGCTCCTGAAGCAGACACGCTCATCATCTATGAGATGCTGGTGCGCGATTTCGTTGAAAAACATGACTTTAAAACAATTCGTGACACGCTCGACTACTTGAAGCGACTGGGGATCAATGCCCTTGAGCTGATGCCGGTGAATGAGTTCGAAGGCAACAGCAGCTGGGGATACAACCCTTCAATGTATTTCGCGGTTGACAAGTATTACGGTACTGCCAATGACCTGAAGGAACTGATAGACTCATGCCACAGTCGCGGAATAGCGGTGATTATGGATGCGGTGCTTAACCATGCTTACGGAAGCAACCCGCTGGTGCGAATGTACTGGAACTCTGTCACGAACCAACCTGCTTCAAATAATCCCTGGTTCAATGTTGAGGCTCCTCACAGGGCATTCAGCTGGGGCTATGATTTTGACCACGAGAGCAGTCAGACCAGAGCTTTCGTTGACAGTGTCTGCCATTACTGGATTGATGAGTTCAAAGTTGACGGATTCAGGTTTGACTTTACCAAGGGTTTCACGAACAAGCCGACAGACAATGATGGAGCAATGAGGGCATATGATCCTTCGCGTGTTGCAATTCTGAAGAGAATAGGAGACCACATCTGGTCCTACAGGCCTGATGCAATACTTATTCTTGAGCATTTTGCAGAGAATGATGAGGAAAAGGACCTGGCATCACACGGTTTTCTGCTATGGGGAAATACCAAGTTCAGGTATCAGGCCGCATCTACCAGCAGGAATGACTGGAACATGTCAATTACCGGAGAGGCTTCATGGGTAAATCGTGGATGGACCGTCCCTGGCATAGTTGACTATATGGAGAGTCATGACGAGGAGAGGATCATGTCACTTAATCTCACTGAAGGCCAGTCTGTTGGAGGGTATAGTATAAAGGATCTGACTATTGCCCTGAAGAGGATCAAGCTTACCGCAACATTCTTCATGACCATTCCCGGGCCGAAGATGCTCTGGCAGTTCCAGGAGCTGGGATATGACTATGCCAAGAACTATAATGATGACCCGCTTGGACCCAAGCCTATCCGGTGGGATTATTACAATATCGCAGCGCGAAGGAATCTGTATGACAATTTCTCGGCACTGGCCGAGCTAAAGAAGAGTGAACCTGCCTTCTCATCTGATAACTTCAGCATCTTTGAGTCCGGTGAAACAAAGCGGTTGAACATTCAACATTCAGATATGGATGTAGTGGTGCTGGGAAATTTTGACATCTACCCTCGTGAGATTGAACCTAATTTCACCCGTACCGGAACCTGGTACGAGTTTTTCAGGGGCACGGCCATTGATGTCAGCACTGCCAGCCAGAACACACCCATCTACCTCCTCCAGGGAGAATACCGGCTGTATACGTCGAAACAGGTCTCCAGGCCATCATTTTTACTGGGTGTTGAGCAGCCTTTAGCATATCAGAACGAGGAAGGGTTGTTTGAGGTCTTTCCCAATCCTTTTATTGACCGGGCCACGGTGCTGCTGAATGATGAGGATGGTTCAAAAGCATTTACCCTGGAGCTGTTTTCCGCCTCCGGTGCCTTGATACGCACGATGTCAATACCTCCTGGAATGAGCAGGGTTGACCTCGATGGTGACGGCCTGCCGAAAGGGGTATATTACGTCAGGGTCACCTCAGGCAGAGAGTCTTCGGCGAGGAAGGTAGTAAGGTATTAGCCATCTTGTACAATTCTTGATGCCCTACAGGCATCTTTAGTTTGGGTGCTTATCTTGTACAATTCTTGATGCTCTACGAGCATCTTACCTGTTGCTGATCAGGCTTGTACAATTCCTGATGCCCTACAGGCATCTTTAGTTTGGGTGCTTATCTTGTACAATTCTTGATGCTCTACGAGCATCTTACCTGTTGCTGATCAGGCTTGTACAATTCTTGATGCCCTACGGGCATCTTTAGTCTGGGTGCCTGTCTTGTACAATTCTTGATGCTCTACGAGCATCTTACCTGTTGCTGATCAGGCTTGTACAATTCTTGATGCTCTACGAGCATCTTACCTGTTGCTGATCAGGCTTGTACAATTCCTGATGCCCTACAGGCATCTTTAGTTTGGGTGCTTATCTTGTACAATTCTTGATGCTCTACGAGCATCTTACCTGTTGCTGATCAGGCTTGTACAATTCTTGATGCCCTACGGGCATCTTTAGTCTGGGTGCCTGTCTTGTACAATTCTTGATGCCCTACGGGCATCTTACCTGTTGCTGGTCAGGCTGGTACAATTCCTGATGCTCTACAGGCATCTTTAGTTTGGGTGCTTATCTTGTACAATTCTTGATGCCCTACGGGCATCTTACCTGTTGTTGATCAGGCTTGTACAATTCCTGATGCCCTACAGGTAAATCTTCGTCACATGCGATTAAGGATTGTAGAACTGATAACCACGGCCATCTGATCCCCGTAGGGGATAAAGAATTGTAAAACAGGAGAATACAAGACAAAAGATGGTCGTAGACCATCAAGAATTGTAAAAAACCCGGACGCAAAGCCCGGGTTTCTGCATGGAATAAACCTACATAACTACTTAACCAATACTATATATCCCCACGGCTCCATTTGCATTTTGGTGCCCTGGGCAATCTCCATGCTTTCATTGGTAAAGATGTCATTGTATGTGCCGGCGGTGGTGCCGTCCTTCAGCGCCACAGCTACCGGCTTGCTGCTCATATTCAGGATGGTCAGCACCTCATTCTCTCCCTTCACTCTCTTATAAGCAACCACACTCTTCTGGTTCGTCTTCAGCACATCATATGATCCGCCTTCAACGCCATGACGCAGTGCGGGGTGGGAGGTGCGAAGGTGCACAAGCGTGGTGTAGAAGGGAGTCAGGTCGGTCTCCTTCCACACTATCGGATCACGCTCGAAGAACTCCAGCCTCTTGTCGAGGTCAGCCTCCTGGCCGTTGTATAGCAGGGGCACGCCAGGAACGGTGAACAGATAGCAGGCAAACGCCTTCTGTGCATCACCCAACCTCTCGTCAATAGTGCCGTTCCATGAGTTCTCATCGTGGTTGGTCATGAACCGCAGCCTGTACGACTCAGGGGCATAACGCTTGAGTTCGTACTGAATAATGCTGTCGAGGGCCGCCGGCGAGCGGTGTCCGCCGGCCACGGCGTTCATCAGGTGATGATGCGCCCATGCATAGTTCATGTCAAAGGCGCGCTCAAGCAGGTACGAATGATCCTCATCCTCGGCCAGCATCAGCACAGGCCTGACAGCATTCAGCTCGGTGGTGGCCCTGAACCAGAACTCCTCGGGTACCAGTCCCGGGAAATCACAGCGGTAGCCATCAATACCTACATCCTCCACCCAGTACTTCATGGCTCCTACCATGTAGTCCCACAACGGCTCTGCAGTGTAGTCGAACTGAATGACGTCAGTCCAGTCAAACGGCGAAACGAAATTTCCGAGGGAATCCTTCTCATACCATTCGGGGAATTCTGTGGCAAGAGGGTTATCCCATGCCGAGTGATTACCAACCCAGTCGAGGATCACGTGGAAGCCCATGGCGTGGGCTGTGTCAACAAGCGCTTTAAAGTCGTCAATAGTACCGAACTCCGGATTGATCCCTTTATAATCACTGATTGAATAGTAACTGCCGAGTTCTCCCTTCCTGTTTAATTCGCCAATGGGATAGACGGGCATGAACCACAGGACGTTCACTCCCAGCTCCTTCAGCTGCGGGAGTCTCTCCTGCACTCCGGCGAAGGTGCCCTCCTCGGAGAACTGCCGGGTGTTGATTTCATAGAGAACCATGTTACGGGTCCATTCAGCATGCTGTACGGTGGTCTTCAGGGGTTCAATCACAGCAGCCGGTTTGGGCCGGCAGGCAACCATCAGTGCTGCTGCACCGATGAACAGTAGGATAAGTTTAATAATGTGCTCTTTCATAGTGATCAGGTTATTTAAGTTCAATAATCATTGCTGTTTCCGGGGCTATTGTGAATGAGTCCAGGTCTTCAATCTTCCGGCCTGTGATGATATCAGTGCCATGGGTGAACCCTTCAAGTGACTCGGCATACTTCTCGCCGCTTATGGTCCGGCTCTCCTTCTGGTTGGTGTTGATGATCACCATTACGCTCTCATTGCAGTTATACCTGAAGTAGACATAAACCCCGTCGGTCGGTATATAGTGTTTCAGATTACCCGTGTGGATCACCTCCTTAGTTTTTCTCCAGTTTAGTACCAGCCGGGTGAACGCCAGAGCCTCCTTCTCTTCATCCGACAGTCCGGTGGCGGTAAAGACATTCTTCGTGTCACCGGGCCATCCACCGGGGAAATCCTCCCTCAGCCGCCCGTCACCCTTGCTCTTGTCGCCTTCCATGACTATCTCAGTGCCATAATAGAGCTGAGGTATGCCTCTCGTGGTCATGATGAAGCTCAGTCCCAGCTTGTATGCCTCGAGGCTTTTGCCTGTCTGGGTAGAGAATCTTGTCATGTCATGGTTATCAAGGAAGATCACGTTCCTGAGGGGTTCCGGGTAGAGGAAGTCCTGCGAGAGGACATTATACAACCCTGACAGCCCGTCAGTCGGGTTCAGTTTCCCCTCGAAGGCCCTGTGCGTTGCGAAACATACAGGGAAGTCTGTCACTGAAGGCAGGTTTGAACGGTAGCCGTCGCTGTTTTTCTTGTTCAGCGCCCAGTAGGAGATCTGTGCCGGGTCATCATACCATACCTCGCCTACGATAAAGAAGCCGGGAAACTCCTCTTCAACCCTCTTTGCCCATCTTGCCATCATGTCAGGGTGGGGGTAGGGGTATGTATCCATCCTGATGCCGTCAAGGTCGCTGAAGGCTATCCACCAGAGGCTTGTCTGGATGAGGTATGTTTCAACCAGAGGGTTACTCTGGTTCAGGTCAGGCATGGTCACGTCAAACCATCCCTTCTCCATCAGCATCCTGTCACTCTCTGCAGCGTAAGGATCCATATAAGTCGAAGCACGGTAGTTGGTGCGGGTGAATGTGTCAAACTGATGTATCCAGTCCTTTGATGGCAGATCATTCATCCACCAGTGGAATGATCCAATGTGGTTGAAAATCATATCCATGACCACCTTCATGCCTTTCCTGTGAGCTTCGGCCACCAGCTGCCGGAACTCCTCGTTGGAGCCGTAACGGGGGTCTGATCTGTAAAAATCAGTGGTGGAGTACCCGTGGTATGATGAGTGTTGCTGGTTGTTCTCCAGGAACGGATTGAGCCATATTCCCGTTACTCCCAGTCCATGGAGGTAGTCAATATGATCCATTATTCCCCTCAGGTCTCCGCCGTGGCGGCCGCCCGGGTTGTTGCGATCCATCTGCTCGGTCATCCCCTCCACGTTATCATTGGCGGTGTCTCCGTTAGCGAACCGGTCGGGCATCAGAAGGTAGATCACGTCTGAAGAGTTGAAACCCCTGGCCGGCCCAGCCGGCCGGGCAAGAAGAGGCAGGTCATGAGTAAGCTTCTTCTTTCCGCTGGTAAACTTCAGTGTTACCGTTCCCGGCTTCGCTTCACCGGTGATGAACAGGTTCACGAACAGGTAATTCGGATTTTCGGTGCGGATAAGCGTTTTCACCTCCACACCCGGGTAATCTGTCTTCACATCGTATGAACCGATCTCCTTGCCGTATACCATTAACTGCAGGGCACCGTCCTTCATGCCTGTGAACCATGAGGGAGGGTCGACCCGCTCAATCACCTGCTTCTGTGCCGGCAGCAGGGCCGTGAGCATCAGCAGCACCAGTGCCTGTAGTGTTCTTTTCATTGTTTCCCGAATCTTTTTTCTTCCCCGGGCTTAAGGGTCACCTGCTCGCCATAAACAGCAAGCGGGATATCAGCCCCGGAGAGGTTGACCACGTTGACCTTTGTTCCGTTGACCTCTACCCTGAAGGGATTGTTTCTGTACCTGATAATAAACGAATATGATTCCCATGCGGCGGGAATTGCCGGGTTAAAGCAGACCCTGTCATTACATATCCGCATTCCTCCGAAGCCCTCAACAATGGCGAGCCAGGTGCCGGCCATGCTGGTGATGTGCAGTCCGTCCTTCACCTCGTGGTTGTAGTCGTCAAGATCCAGCCTTGCCGTGCGGAGGTAAAGGGTATAGGCTCTCTCGGTGTCATGGAGCCTGGCTGCCAGCACTGAATGGATGCTGGCAGAGAGTGACGACTCATGCACGCAGCGCGGCTCATAAAAGTCGAAGTTGCGTCGGATAGCCTCCTCACTGAACTCTTCCTCAAAGAAGTAGATTCCCTGGAGCACATCGGCCTGCTTGATGAACACCGAACGAAGGATTCGGTCCCACGACCAGTGCTGGTTAAGGGGCCTTACAGCCGGGTCAAGATCATTCACCGTCTGCTGAACCTTGTCCATGAAACCGTCCTGCTGCAGGAAGATGCCCAGATCATGATGCACCGGGAGGTATATGTTGTCAATGATCTCCTTCCAGAGGCTCAGTTCACACTGTGTGTCAAGTTGTGTGCGACTGATCACTGAGTTGTACTTCACCAGGCTTGTATCCTTTAACCAGTCAAGCATTTCACAGGTGTATCTCAATGTCCACCGGGCCAGGGTATTGGTGTACCAGTTATTGTTGACATTATTCTCGTACTCGTTGGGGCCGGTGACACCGAGGATCACGTACTGGTGCTTCTCCTGTGAGAAGGTGGCGCGTTGTGCCCAGAAGCGCGAGATGGCTATGAGCACCTCGAGGCCGTATTCCGCCAGGTAATCCTGGTCGCCGGTATGCCTGACATAGTTATAGATGGCATATGCTATTGCCCCGTTGCGGTGTATCTCTTCAAAGGTTATCTCCCACTCGTTATGGCACTCCTCACCGTTCATGGTGACCATCGGGTAAAGGGCAGCCCCTGCGGTGAATCCCAGTTTGCCGGCGTTCTCAATGGCCTTGCCGAGGTGTTTGTACCGGTAAAGCAGCAGGTTGCGGGCCACGTGCGTATCTGCTGTACTCAGGTAGAAGGGGAAAGCAAATGCCTCTGTGTCCCAGTATGTACTGCCGCCATACTTCTCCCCGGTGAATCCCTTGGGACCGATGTTCAGCCGAGGATCCTCGCCGGTATAGGTCTGGTTAAGCTGGAAGATATTGAAACGTATACCCTGCTGTGCAGCTATGTCACCACGGATGACTATATCACCATGCTCCCATTTCTTTTCCCAGGCCCGACGGTGGTCGGCAAGCATGGCCTCAAAACCCTTCTTTGCTGCCTCGCCGGCGGTGGCCATTGCTTTTTCTGCCAGGCCTTCAAGGGGATGGTTGAATGATGAGAGAACGGCAGCATATTTAGTTACATTGAAGGTGTCTCCGTCAGCATATGTTGCTGAGAATGTACAGTGAGCCGTTTTGTCGGTTGTTGTAATGGCGGTTTTCTCCCCGGCCTTCCGGCCGTTGCGGGTGAACACGTTCTCCATGGCTGTTGCCACCACGAAGGCTGTCTTGCGTGTCTGAGCCACAACCACTGCCCTGTCGCCGTCGCTGGCGGAGGATTCGTTCTCCCAGAACTTTTCGTCGTAGTTGGCGTCTTCATTGTATACATCGGCACTCAGCCAGGGGATTATCTCCACTGTCCCGGCGCCTCCGGTGATGCGTACAGAGTAACTGATGGCCGCTTTTTCCGGTTCGTGCATTGACAAAAATCGCTTTGCGCTAACCTCAGCCACCCTGCCCGAAGGCATCACAACCGTAAAGGAGCGGGTAAGCAGGCCCTGCTTCATGTCAAGCTCCCGGCGAAAGCTCCTGAGTGTACATTTTGCCAGGTCAAGCTCCTCACCGTCTATCCTTATTTTTATGCCAATCCATGAGGGCGCGTTGGGCACTTTGGCAAAATATTCAGGGTAGCCGATCTTCCACCATCCCACAACGGTCTTGTCAGGGTAATAGACTCCCGCCACATATGAACCCTGGAGTGTATCACCTGAGTATGTCTCCTCAAAATTGGCCCTCTGTCCCATCATGCCGTTTCCCAGGGCAAAGATGCTCTCCGAGTCACGGGCCCTTGAGGGCTCAAAACGGGTCTCTATGATCTTCCACTCATCGGACTGGAAACGTGTGTCACTCATCTCAAACTATAGATTTGTCAATTGCTTAATGGTAATCTTTCGCAGGTCGGGGATGACCAGGTCAGCCCTTCCCAGCAGCTCCGGGCTTCCCACACCCACACACTTCATCCCGCCTGCAATGGCTGCCTCTATCCCTGCCTGCGCATCCTCAAACACCACGCATGACGATGGTGGCAGATTCATCTCCTCTGCACCGCGTAAAAATACTTCGGGATCAGGTTTAGCCTTATGTATCTTGTTGCCGTCAATAATTGCGTCGAACATGGGGCGCAGGCCGATTCTGTCAAGGATTGTTCCTGCATTCTTGCTTGCCGACCCGATGGCTGTCAGTATTCCCTTTCTCCTCAGCGCCCTGAGCAGTTTTATGCTTCCGGGAAGGATCTCATCGGGGGTCATGCCGGAGATGAACTCTACATACCAACCGTTCTTCCTGGCCGCAAGCCTCGCCTTCTCCTCTTCACTGACATGGATGCCTCCCTTGTTCAGGAGGATCTCGAGCGAAGCCATCCGGCTGACTCCTTTAAGTGCCTCGTTATCCTCGAGGGTGAAGGTGAAATCCAGCTCTTTCGCCAGGCGGCGCCACGCCATGAAATGGTATTTAGCAGTGTCAACAATTACCCCGTCAAGGTCAAATATACATCCCCTCAGATCCATCATTACCTCCTGTCATCGATGTCATTAACGAACTTCACCGAGAGCGCTGCGATGATCATTGAGATACCTCCGGTTACCAGCGCCAGCATTGTGTTGCCGTGGAAGAGATGCTTGACCATGCTACCCAGGATGCTTGCTGCAAGTATCTGAGGGATGACAATGAAGAAGTTGAAGATACCCATATAGATACCCATCTTGTTATGCGGCAGTGAACCGGTAAGGATGGCATAGGGCATTGAAAGGATGCTTGCCCATGCCAGCCCTATGCCAAGCATGGGGAGGATAAGCATATTGGGTGAGTTGATGAAAGTGATTGACATCAGGCTCAGGCCACCAACAAGAAGACATATGGCGTGGGTTATCCTGCGGGAGGTGGCTTTTGCCAGCACCGGCAGCAGGAATGCCACCACAGCCGCAAAGCCGTTGTAGACGCCAAAGAGCACTCCCACCCAGTTGGCTCCCTCATTGTAGGCAAGTGAGGCAGTGTCACTGGTACCGTAAATCTTTGAAGTGACTGCCGATGTGGTGTATATCCACAGGGAAAAGAGAGCAAACCATGTAAAGAACTGAACCACTGCAAGCTGCCCCATTGTTGCGGGCATGTGCTTGAGGTCGGTCAGGATGCTGTTGAGGCCGTTGCCGCCTCTGCCACCCGATTTCAGCATGCCCGCAATGATCTGCAGCAATCCGAAAAGGGCAATACCGCCGGTGACCACGTAAAGCTCCTTCTCAAGGTTGACCCTGGAGAGAATGAATGTAAGCACCAGTCCTGCCGCAAGCCAAATTATTCCAGGACGGTAGAAGTTAACCTCCCTGATTGTGCCTGCTGTGACGGCATGGTCTGGTTCAGGTGTGGCAGAAACGGTGGTTATCTCTTCTGCCGGCTCGCCGCGAGCGATGCGCTCGCCTTTCTCAAACTCCTCAAGCTCAGCGGGAGAATATTCCTTTGTGCGTATTATAGTCCATAGTACAGCCAGAAGCAATACCGCAGCCCCTATATAAAACGAAAGCTTCAGATTGAAAGGCAGCAGTTTGCCCTCGGCAGGCACCTCAGGGACATTGAACCAGTGAGCGAGGATCCAGGGCAGGAAGCTGCCAATAACCGCTCCCACTCCAATAAAGAAACTCTGCATGGCAAATCCCGTCGTTCGCTGCTCGGATGAGAGCATGTCACCGACAAATGCCCTGAATGGCTCCATGGAGATATTTATAGAGGCATCCATGATCCAGAGCATCACCGTGGCAAAGATCCATGTGGGAGAGTTGGTAATGATGGCCAGTGCCAGCGAGGCAAGGATGGCGCCTGTAAGGAAATAGGGGCGCCGGCGTCCCAGCCTGTTCCATGTGCGGTCACTCATGTGACCCACTATCGGCTGTACCAGGAGACCCGTCACCGGTGCCGCTATCCACAGGATGGGAATATTGTCTATCTCGGCCCCGAGAGTCTGAAAGATACGGCTCACATTGCCGTTCTGAAGGGCAAACCCAAACTGGATGCCCAGAAAACCAAAACTCATGTTCCATATCTGCCAGCGGGAGAGCCTCGGCTTGCGTCTGTAGATCACATTCATCGTACGTTAGCTGTTAGTTTTATTACCCTGTTCCGTTAACCTATTCAAAATTAGTCGAAAATCTGGTTCCGCAATACCCTTTGAAGGCTTCTAAACGCCGATTTTTCGGGCATTTGCGTTGTGTCATATATTTCAAACGTTTTCGGCCGGAGGAAGAATTTTTGCCTCAGATCCTTATTTAGACAAATTATGAATAACAAATATCACTGATGCCTTCCCGACACTTCGTGTACTGGAATGAGCAACCTCCTGTGCTGGTGTCTCAATGTGCTATTGTTATTTGCCTCTCGCCTTCCTATCTTTGAGACCATATAGCCCCAAAAGCATAGAAATCATGGGAGAATTTATTTATGACAAGCCCTTCCTGCATGGGAAGGATGAGACCCGGTACCGTAAGATCACTGCTGATCATGTGAGGATGACTGAGTGTTGCGGCAGGAGGCTCCTGCAGGTTCAGCCCGAAGCGCTCAGGATGCTTGCCAGGGAAGCATTCACTGATGTTAACTTCTACCTGCGTACTTCGCACCTGGAGAAGCTGGCGAAGATACTGGATGATCCGGAATCTACTGACAATGATAAGTTTGTGGCATGGATAATGTTACGCAACTCGGTGATCTCTGCGGAAGGGAAGCTGCCCTGGTGTCAGGATACCGGGACGGCCATCATAATGGCATGGAAGGGGGAGGATGTTTTTACCGGCACTGATGATGCCCTTCATCTGAGCAAGGGCATCTGGGAGACTTACGGAGAGAAGAACCTGCGCTATTCGCAGATAGTTCCCTCTTCGATGTTCGCTGAAAAGAACACCGGGACCAACCTGCCGGCACAGATTGACATAGCTGCAACGCAGGGCGATGAGTACAGGTTTCTCTTCATTGCCAAGGGTGGTGGCTCTGCAAACAAGACCTTTCTCTACCAGCAGTCTAAATCGCTCCTGAACGAGGCCTCTCTCACCAGTTTTATCCGCGAAAAGATTCAGGACCTGGGAACAGCGGCCTGTCCACCATACCACCTGGCAGTAGTGATAGGGGGCACCTCGGCCGAGATGACACTGAAGACAGTGAAGCTGGCTTCGGCGGGATACCTTGATGATCTCCCTGCCTCAGGGAATGCGGCGGGAAGTGCATTCCGCGATCCCGAGTGGGAGGAGAGAATAGAAAAGATCTGCCATGAGTACGGTGTTGGCGCTCAGTTCGGCGGGAAATATTTTGTGCATGATGTGAGGGTGATCCGGCTGCCCCGCCATGCCGCCTCCTGCCCGGTGGGAATAGGTGTCAGCTGCAGCGCCGACAGGAATATCAAAGGCAAGATCACTGCCGAAGGAATATTCCTTGAACAGCTTGAAACCAATCCGGGGAAATTCATGCCGGCGAAGGCTCCGGAGATTGACAAACCGGTGGAGATAGACCTTGAAAGGCCTATGAAGGATATACTGGCCCAGCTGACAAAACACCCTGTAAAGACCAGGCTCAGTCTCAGCGGCACCCTGATAGTAGCACGGGATATGGCTCACGCCCGTATCAAACAGATGCTTGATGAAGGCAAGCCGATGCCTGATTACTTCAAGAACCACCCGGTATACTATGCCGGGCCGGCAAAAACGCCGGAAGGGATGGCTTCCGGCTCCTTTGGACCCACAACCGCGGGGCGCATGGACACGTACGTCGATCTCTTCCAGAGCCATGGCGGGTCAATGGTGATGGTTGCCAAGGGCAACCGGTCACAGCAGGTGACGGATGCATGCAAAAAGCATGGAGGATTCTACCTGGGTTCTGTAGGAGGACCGGCAGCAATACTTGCAACTGAGAACATTGTTTCCGTTGAGGTGGTTGACTTTGAGGAGCTTGGCATGGAGGCAGTACGTAAGATAGTGGTTAAGAACATGCCTGCATTTATTCTGACTGATGATAAGGGGAATGATTTCTATCAGGCAGCAGGCAAGAGGCAGTAGGCAATAGTGTGACAATGACTGACTCTCTATGAGGATTGGGCGTAGCCATAAAGCATTGTCTTTCAGAACTCTCATTCGCAGGATGGTCGTAGACCATCAAGAATTGTAAAAGCATGTACCCCACCCGCCCCGGGGGCATGTGGGTAGCAGGGTTGTACAATTCTTCCACCTCTACGAGGTGGTGGGGGCTATTTCGGACCTCCATATACAATTCTTTGACCTCTACGAGGTGGGGTCTGTGGACCACATACGTAAAGATGCTCGTAGAGCATAAAGCATTGTAGAACAGGATTTTAATGGTGTTGATGGTCGTAGACCATCAAGAATTGTAACATGTAAATGAAATAAACCAAATATCAATAAAAAATTATAAAATATAACAAAAAACACCATAAAACAAAATAAATATATATTTTTGCATCCTTATAATCATAAAATAGTATTTATTATATGTGTGGTGTTGTAGGTGTTTTTGACCTGAAAGTTAGCGCTGAGGAGTTACGGCCCCGGATCCTGGAGATGTCGGGCAAGCTGCGGCACCGGGGCCCCGACTGGTCAGGCATATATTGCGGGGAGAAGGCAATAATTGCCCATGAGCGTCTCTCAATAGTTGATGTGCAATCCGGCGGGCAACCGCTGTACAGCCGTGACCGCCGGCTGATCCTGGGAGTGAACGGCGAGATATACAATCATCGCGAGATACGGGAGCGGTACAGTGACAGGTATGATTTTACAACCAAATCAGATTGCGAAGTTATTCTTGCACTCTATGCCGACAGGGGCTGTGATTTCCTCGACGACCTGAACGGTATCTTTGCCTTTGTGCTCTATGATGAGGTGAACGACTGCTACCTTGCGGCACGTGATCATATAGGCATTGTCCCTTTCTATCTTGGATGGGATATCTTTGGCAATCTCTATTTCTCTTCCGAACTGAAGGCGCTGGAGGGTATGTGCCGCAAGATTGAGACCTTCCCACCGGGGCACTACTATTTCAGCAGAGACGGTGTCATGACCAAATGGTACAGTCGCGACTGGACTTCATATGATGCCGTGGAGGGGAACACCTCTGACATCGGCGCCTTACGCGAAGCGCTGGAAAAAGCGGTCCACCGTCAGCTGATGTCCGACGTCCCTTATGGTGTTCTGCTCTCCGGAGGGCTTGACAGTTCGGTCATCTCCGCTATTGCGAAGAAGTACGCTGCACGGCGCATTGAGACAGATGACACGGCTGATGCCTGGTGGCCGCAGCTACATTCCTTTGCCATCGGGCTCGAGGGATCGCCTGACCTGGCAGCGGCACGCAGGGTGGCCGATCATATAGGTACGGTACATCATGAGATCCATATTACTGTTCAGGAAGGATTGGACGCGGTGCGCGATGTGATCTATTACCTTGAGACCTATGATGTGACAACAGTCCGGGCCTCCACTCCTATGTATCTCATGGCCAGGGTGATAAAATCTATGGGGGTAAAGATGGTGCTGTCAGGCGAAGGGGCCGATGAGGTTTTTGGAGGATACCTCTATTTCCACCGGGCACCCGGACCGCGCGAATTCCATGAGGAGACGGTGCGAAAGCTGAGCAAGCTCCACCTGTACGACTGTCTGCGGGCAAATAAGTCACTGGCTGCCTGGGGTGTTGAGGGCAGAGTCCCGTTCCTCGACAAGGAGTTTCTTGATGTGGCGATGAGGCTCAATCCGGCCGACAAGATGGCCCTTAACGGCAGGATGGAGAAGTGGGTGGTCAGAAAGGCTTTCGAGGATTACCTCCCTAAGGAGATAGCCTGGCGCCAGAAGGAGCAGTTCTCTGACGGTGTGGGTTACAACTGGATAGACACACTCCGGGAACTGACATCTAAAAAGGTTACTGATGAGATGATGGCAACGGCCCGCTATCGATTCCCGCTGAACACACCGCTCACCAAGGAGGAGTATTTTTACCGCTCTATCTTTGCCGATCATTTCCCCTCTGATGCTGCTGCGATGACCGTACCTTCGGTACCATCAGTGGCCTGCAGCACGGCGGAGGCGCTGGCATGGGATGCGGCCTTCACCAACCAGAATGAACCATCAGGACGTGCCGTGCGAAACGTTCACGTCAGATCATATTAACCATGCAAAAAAAGATGCGGCAGGCCCCCCGGGGGCCTGCCGCAACATCTTGATTTAAATCTGATTATTTCTTCAACACCTTGTCAAGGATCTTCTGCTTGTCCAGTTTTTTGGTGCAGAAGAACCAGTCATAGCACTTCATCTCTTCCTTGCTCTCCATGCGCTCCTTGGCCACACCGCATGATCCGGCTGTGGGAACGATCACATCATCACCCGGCTGCCAGTCGGCAGGAAGGGCAACGGAGAACTCATCAGCAGTCTGCAGACCGAGGGCCACCCTGTAGATCTCCTCGAAATTACGGCCCAGACTCAGCGGATAGTAGAGAATGGTGCGTATAATGCCCTTGGGATCAATGAAGAACACTGCCCTCACAGCCTTTGTGTTGCTCTCACCCGGCATCATCATGCCATACTTCTGTGCCACTTCCATGGTGATGTCCTCAATGAGGGGGAATTTCACCTCTACATCCTTCATACCCTTGTACTCAATCTTTTCCTTGATGGTACGCAGCCATGCAATATGGCTGTAGAGACCGTCAACTGAGAGACCCACGAGCTTGGTATTGGCCTTTTCAAATTTCTCTGCCATGGTGGCAAAGGTCATGAACTCAGAGGTACAGACCGGAGTGAAGTCGGCAGGATGGCTGAACAAAATCACCCAGCTTCCCTTGTAATCATTCGGGAAATTAATTTCACCCTGTGTTGTAACTGCCTTGAATTCAGGAGCTTTGTCGCCAATACGTGGCATTGCATAAACTTTTTCTTCCATAGTAAATTGATTTTTAATTAATTATAGTTTAGTTATTTTCTTCTCTCAATCATAAGATCGAAATCTTCCTTAAGGGCCACGAGATCCTCTTCGTGCTCAACTTCATCCTTGAGTATCTGAAGTATCACATCGTAGGTTACCGGGTCACCTTCTCTTGTCAGATCCAGGAGCTCGCTGTAGACCCTTATCGCACACTGTTCTCCCTTGATGTTCTGGTCAAGGATAACCGAAACGAACGGATCTTCCGGTGTCTCGTACCCACAGTTTGTTATTTTAGTCCACTCGTCTGTGGTAAGCACCGGTGTGCCTCCCAGCTGGACAATTCTTTCTACCAGTAGTTCGGCATGTGTGAGTTCTTCAGTGGCATGCAGCTCCAGCTCACTGATAACTGCATCCTTCATTGGTCCCTTTACCACTTTAGCGCCTATCCAGTACTGGTAATAGGCCAGCCACTCGTCAGCCAGCGCCTTGTTAAGGAGGTTAAGAAGTTTGTCAACGTCCATCTTAACGATTGATCTTCCGGTTTGTGCCATAGTTCTTGTGTTTTAATTAGTTAATATCGTTGTTTATAACATCATTTTACTTTTTGGGCGGATACTTGATGCCGAGGCCTTTTGCCACCAGTTGTGCCAGCTCCTTGTCAGCCTTATGGAAATGATCAAGCTGACGCATCAGTATCTCTTTCCTTTTCGGACCTGTGACACCCTTCATGGAGGCCACGAAGTTTGCAACGGTATTAGCCCGCTCACTGTCAGTCATTACTTTCCTGAATAGGGCGCCTGCCTGCGAATAATGATCGTTGTCATTCTTGTTACGGTCCCAGTAGTCGGCCACAACTGAACCAAGCTCCATGGGATGCTCCCTGTAATCTTTATCGGCTTCGATGTCATCAAAACTGTTGGGATAGTAGTTGGGTGCGGAGCCGCCATTGCCGTCGATGGCCATGAAACCATCTCGCTGATGGTTATGCACCGGCACGATTGGCCGGTTAACAGGAATCTGTTCATAGTTGGCGCCGAGCCTGTAGCGATGGGCATCAGGATACGCCAGTATCCTGCCCTGAAGCATTTTGTCAGGCGACAGACCGATGCCGTTGACTATGTTGGATGGCGCAAAGGCTGCCTGCTCAACCTCGGCAAAGTAGTTCGAGGGTATCTCATTCAGTTCCATGATACCGGCTTCAATAAGCGGATATTCCTTATGCGGCCATACCTTTGTCAGGTCGAAGGGATTCCACTTGAATTTTGCAGCTTGCGCATCGGTCATTACCTGTATCATCAATCTCCACTTCGGGAACTCTTTCTTGTCGATGGCTTCCACCAGGTCGCGCTGCGCATAGTCGGGATCCTTGCCCCTGAGCTCCTCAGCCTGCGGCCCGGTAAGAGTCCTGTTGCCCTGCATGGTCTTGAAGTGGAACTTGACCCAAACTCTCTCGTTCTTCTTGTTGTACATAGAGAAGGTGTGGCTCCCGTAGCCGTTCATGTGACGGTATCCGTCAGGCGTTCCCCTGTCGCTGAAGAGTATCATGACCTGGTGCAGGCTCTCGGGATTGAGGCTCCAGTAGTCCCACAGCATGTTGGCGCTTTTGAGATTGGTCTTCGGATCGCGCTTTTGGGTGTGAATGAAGTCGGGAAACTTCTTCGCGTCTTTGATGAAGAAGACGGGGGTGTTGTTTCCCACCAGGTCCCAGTTGCCATCCTCAGTGTAAAATTTGACTGCGAAGCCCCTGGGGTCACGTTCGGTGTCGGCGCTTCCCTTCTCCCCGCCTACGGTGGAGAAGCGGACAAGCACCCGGCATTTGTTGCCGGTCTTGCTGAAAAGTTTCGCCTTGGTGTATTTTGTGATATTGCCTGTTACGGTGAATGTTCCGAAGGCTCCCGTGCCCTTGGCATGAACAATCCTTTCAGGGATACGCTCACGATTGAAGTGAGCCAGTTTCTCATGGAGGTAATAGTCCTGAAGAAGGACCGGTCCCCTCGGACCTGCGGTCATGCTGTCTTCGTTCTCGAAGTACGGCCTGCCTGCTGCTGTGGTGAGTTTTTTCTTTGCCATTGTTATTGTTTCTTAGTGGTTGCCGGTAATCTGTTTATGTTTCTTGCTGAAGAAATACCTGATCTTGAATACTGTACCAGTGGCTCCGACGACTAACAGGAGGATCAGGAGCCAGGTGGAGTTGACAACGAAGAATGCTGTCAGAATGATCATTGACCACATTATGATTATGGCTGTGATCCCGGCTCTTCTGCCTGCAGAAGGGGTCATGTACCTGGAAGTGAGGCGGCCGGTCATGATTCTGTTGTAGAGCGCCGGGGAGCTTTTCACATACAACCCTGCTGAAAGAATCATGAAAGGCGTTGTGGGCAGAACCGGGATGAAGATCCCGATAATCCCCAGTACGAGCGAAATGGTCCCTCCTGATATGAGCAAGAGCCTGATCATCTTTTTTTGACAGCCTCCCTGTTGTCTGTGTATTTGCCTGTTATCTGCAACTTGATCTCATCTATCTCGAACCCTGGAATCTGCTTCTCTTCGAAGTAATCATATATCATCTGTGTAAGCTCGCTGTCATAATAATCCTCTATCCGGTCACAGTGAGTGCAATAAATATGATGATGTATGTCTTTTACTGCATCGTAACGCATCAGTCCGCTGTCAGTCTTCACCCTGTTAAGAATATCATGATTGACAAGTGTTTCAAGGGTTTTATATATAGTCCCCGTAGCGATGTCAGGATACTTCTTCCTTATAAAATGTGTGACTTCCTCTGTGGTAGGGTGGTCATGCAGAACATCCACTGCCTCAAATACCGCCAGACGCTGTAGTGTAACCTTCAGCCCCTTCTCCCTGAGTTTTGTTCTGTAATCTTCAATATTCATAACAAGGAATCATTCTCAACAAGGAATAAACAAATATAAGCCAGGAAAGTTTAATAACAAAATATTTCATCTTAAATTTACTTTAGAATCACTTAAACATGTATATAGTTTAGTGAATCTAAAATATCAAACAGTCGGCACTTGCATGTCATGCGGCACCTGATTGTGGCATTGCCAGTAATAATGGCCGTAATACCCGCCGGTACGGCATGATCTTTAAAGCCTGTTGTGGACAGCGGGTAATCCGTTTGATCAAGGCTTAACATTTTTGCATATCGATTGTTGTTATCAAAGTTAGGTTAACGATATGGCGAAGTCAAATAATTGATATATACATTTATCGTTATTTTTGTGGCCTTAATGAATGTAGAGATGACAAACCGAAGATCATTGATTTTTGCAGCTTTGCTGCTGATACCCTTTTCAATTGTTAACGCTCAGGTTCTTGAGCCGGTCACCTGGAGTTTTAAAAGTGAGAAGACGGCTGACAGTAGTTATGAAATAGTAATGACAGCTGCCATTGATGATACCTGGCACCTGTATGCGATGGATCTTCCCGAGGGAGGGCCCATTGCCACCAGCTTTACCTTCGAGCCTTCCCAGGCTTATATCCTTGAGGGGAAGCCGGTTGCCGTCAATGAGCCGGAAGTCAAGTTTGACAACAGCTTCGGGATGGATATCGGGATGCACAGCGGTAACACTGAGTTCAGGCAGAAGATAACTGTTAAGGAGCTGCCGGTCACTGTCACCGGCTACGTGACCTTCATGTCATGTGATGACTCCCAGTGCCTGCCTCCGCGTGATGTGGAGTTTACGGTTGCAATCAGCGATGAGGATGAGGCTTCACTGCAAACGGCAGGCGCTTCCGTGTCAGGGGCGGCTGCTCCTGCTGAGCAGCCGAAGAAAGGTTTCCTTAAATTCTTCCTGCTCTCAATGCTTGCAGGCTTTGCCGGGATACTCACCCCATGCGTCTTCCCGATGATACCCATGACGGTGGCCTTCTTCAGCCAGGGATCGGGTAAAAAAGGCTCGGCTGTGGGCAAGGCGCTCTTTTTCGGGTTGACAATAGTGATGCTCTATTCGCTGCTCGGCATCATCGTCTCCCTCACCAGTGCCGGAGCCGGCTTTGCCAACACGCTAAGCACTCACTGGATACCCAACGTGATATTCTTCCTGCTCTTCCTTGTCTTTGCCGCATCGTTCTTCGGGGCCTTCGAGATAGTGCTTCCTGCAAAGTGGGTCAGCTCATCCGACTCAAAGGTTGACAGGGGCGGAGCGCTGGCAACGTTTTTCCTTGGGGTGACCACCGTGCTGGTCTCCTTCTCCTGCACCGGGCCCATCGTTGGCGCCCTGCTGGTGGAGGCTGCCTCGGGCGATGTACTCCGTCCGACCATAGGCATGTTCGGCTTCGGACTTGCCTTTGCCCTTCCCTTTACCCTCTTCGCACTCTTCCCCTCATGGATGAGCAAAATGCCAAAGTCGGGAGGATGGCTCAACTCGGTAAAGGTTGTGCTTGGCTTCATCATACTGGCATTCAGCCTTAAGTTCGCCTCAACGGTTGATACCGTCTATAACCTCGGGATATTGTCGAGGGATATTTACCTGGCAATATGGATAGTTCTGTTTGTGCTGCTGGGCATCTATCTCATGGGTAAGATTAAGTTCCCGCACGACAGCGACGTGCCTCACATAGGGGTTTTCAGGCTGGTGCTCATCATAGCATCATTCACCTTTGCCCTCTATCTCGTTCCCGGACTTTTCGGAGCTCCGCTGACGCGAATATCTGCATTGCTGCCTCCCCGGGAGACATCTGGATTCAACCTGATCAAGGCCATAAGTGAAAACAGGGGAACAGCTGTTCCCGGTGCTTTTGCGCCGGGTACAATGGGCGCAGGAGGGGCAGCTATATGCGGAACACCAAAATATTCCGATTTTCTTCACTTTGAGTACGGTCTGCAGGGTTATTTTGACCTTGAGGAGGGACTGGCATGTGCAGCACAGCTAAACAAGCCGGTGCTGATCGACTTCAAGGGTCATGCCTGCGCCAACTGCAAGGAGATGGATGCCCGTGTATGGTCTGACCCGGAGGTGCAGAGACGCATAAGAGAGAACTTCGTGCTGGTGGCGCTCTATGTGGATGACCGCACAAAGCTGCCTGAAAATGAGATCTTTGTCTCTAAAGTTGACGGGAAAGAGAAAAAGACTATGGGCAAAAAGAATGAGGACATTGAGATTTCGATGTTCAACACCAACACTCTTCCCCTCTATGCCATTGTTGACCCGTCGGGCAAACCGCTGATTGAAACCCGTGGCACCGACTTTGACATCCAGGCGTACATCGACTGGCTCGACCGGGGAGCAGAGGCCTTCAGGAATCAATAACCACGGTTTGACATATAGAAGACCAGGCTGCCGCCCTCCATTATCTCATCATGGGTGATCCACAGGCGGTCAAGCTTCGTACCGTTGAGTTCAGCCTTTCTAACATAGATGTTTTTCGGCCCCTGGTTCACCGCCGTCACGGTAAACTTTCTTCCGTTCTCAAGCATTATGGCAGCCTCTTTCACCAGCGGGCTGCCGAGGTCATAGCGGTCTGAGCCTGGCGCCACCGGGTAAAAACCCAGTGCGCTGAAGATGTACCACGCGCTCATCTGCCCGCAGTCGTCATTGCCGCTCAATCCCTCAGGTGCAGGCAGGTATTTGTGGTCCATGATATGCCTCACCCAATACTGGGTTTTTCGTGGTGCACCGGCATAATTGTAAAGATACGGCACATGATGCGAAGGTTCATTGCCATGGACGTAATTCCCTATTATACCTTCCCATGTTATATCCTCAGTTTCGGCGAAAAAGCTGTCGGGGAGGTACATGGTGAAAAGCGAATCAAGATGCTCCGTGAATCTCTCTTTCCCGCCGTGCAACCGGATGAGTCCGGCCGGATCATGCGGCACATAAAGGCTGTAGTTCCAGGCATTGCCTTCGATGAATCCCTGCCCGTGGGTGCTCAGCACATCAAAATCATTCCTGAAGGTGCCGTCGCTTTTCCTCGGGCGCATGAATCCCACGGATTCATCCCACACATTCAGAAAATTTCGCGACCTTTCCATAAACTCATCATACAGGGTGGTTCCGGCCATGAGGTATCTCCCCTCGGGCTGCCCGGCCGGTAATTTACTGATTGCCTGAGCGATGCACCAGTCGTCATATGCATACTCGAGGGTTACCGAGACTGATGATCCCGTTCGTTCATCAGGGACGTAACCCAGCCTCATATAGTCGTCGAGGCCATCATACCAGCCGTTGCGGGCAGTGGTGATGCATGCCTCAAGCGCACGGGCATAGTCAAATCCTTCAATCCTTTTTACAATGGCATCAGCTATGACGGGCACGGCATGGTACCCTATCATGCACCAGTTCTCGTTGGCGTGGTGTGACCAGACCGGCAGCATGTGGTGGACGCTCTGATCATAATGTACAAGCATGGAGCTGATCATGTCGGCTGTCCTTTTCTGTTGCAGGATGGTGAAGATCGGATGCAGCGCCCTGTAGGTGTCCCACAGTGAGAAGGTGGTATAGTTTGTAAATCCCTCAGCCCTGTGGATATTCTGGTCGAGTCCCAGGTAACTGCCATCGGTGTCCATGAAGACCGTAGGGGAGAGGAAAGTGTGGTAAAGTGATGTATAGAAGCTGGTCATCTGATCTTCGTTCATCATTGTTACCTTCACTCTTTCAAGTTCCTTCCGCCATGCTGCTTCGGCGCCAAGCCTGGCGGATTCAAAGTCAGCCCGGGGCGCTTCGGCAATCATGTTCCTGACGGCTCCATCAGTACTTACCGGCGAGAGGGATACCCTGACGGTTATCTGTTCGCCTGGCCGGGCAGGAAAGTCGAAATGGCCACGGATATTTCTTCCCGCTGCCTCGGGGAAGTTGGTACGCTGGTCAAAGCGGCGCCAGAATCCCCTGTAGACCCGGGGTGCAGAATCATCGCGGAAGCCGTATGATATGAATGGTTTGGAGAAGGCTATTGCAAAATAGAGTGATCTGGTCCGTGCCCAGCCGCTGGTCTGCCGGAAACCCGTCACAAGAGTATCATTCTCAACACGAATGAATGTCCAGACATTCTTGCCTGCATCATTGTAGATCCCGTGGACCATATCAAGGATGACATGTGCCTCGCCGCCGTCATTAAAGGTGTAGCGATGCACCCCTGTGCGGGTGGTGGCGGTCAGTTCAGCGAGGATATCATGATCTTCAAGCAATACAGAATAGTAACCGGGAGAGGCTTTTTCATTCACATGGGAAAAACGTGAGCGGTACCCTTTTTCCGGAGCGTCAGCCGTGCCGGGATTAAGCTGCAACGCCCCCATCGTTGGCATCAGAAGTATATCGCCGAGGTCGGAGTGACCGGTGCCGCTGAAGTGAGTATGCGAAAAACCTACGATGGTGGGATCTTCGTACTGGTAGCCCGCGCAGTATTTATATACGTCCCTGTTGTAACTTCCGTCAACCTCGTAAGGCAGCGTGTCAGTATCGGGCGAGAGCTGAACCATGCCAAAAGGCACAGTGGCACCCGGATAAGTATGCCCCATCTTGTCAGTTCCTATGAAGGGATTGGCATATTTTAACGGGTCCGGATCCTGGCCATGGCAAAGTAAGGTGGCCATGCCTATGAGCAGTACGGCAAGATTCTTCCTGGTCATAACTGGTATTTTGCACCGGTAAAGGTAAAAAAACAGAAAGAATTTTGCCTGCAGGTCCTGCCGACTGCCTACTGGTACTGCCGACTGCCGACTGGTACTGCCGACTGCCGACTGGTACTGCCGACTGATCGACTACCTCTTCTCCTGGTATTTCACAAGGTCCTCATCATACTGCCTGTTCTCGAGCAGCCGGGCATATCGCAGGCCGCGTTTGATCCGGAAGTCGGTATAAGCCTTGCGGGCCCATGAGGCCGCATTCTCAAGATCGCCGTTTATCTCGTTGATAATAGCCATGTTATAATGAGCTCTCCCTGCGATTTTCCTTTTGGGGTGTTCCGTCTCCTGCTGCCAGAGCTCCGCCGCCTGATCCCACTGACCTGTTTGTGCCCTTCTTTTGGCTATCTTGAAATTATCGGTGCCTTTGACGTAATAGTCGCGTGTCACCCTCAGCCGGTAGGGTATCAGGCGCAGGGCGTAGATATAGCCGGCCTTGCGACTGACCTCCATCACGGCGTCCTTGCGGTTGAGGATGCCTGACACGGCAGAGGAGCCCGGCAGGCCGGGCGCACCGAAGAGGATTGATTCTGCAACAATGAACTCGTCGAGTATAGCCCGGTCTGCAGGAGAGTATATCCTCCAGCCTGTTTTGACAAGGGTCTCCACAGGGCCTGCCTTCAGGGCACCCAGGATGTTTCCTGCTGCCAGTTCGGAAACTGCTCCGCCGGCATTTCTGATCCGGGTGTCTGTGTCATACATCTCGAGGGCAAAGAGAGCCTGGGTTTCGTTTTCCCGGCATATATCCTCCACCTGTTCCCATGTGAGCGGGGCGGGCAGGTCTCCCAGGTTGCTGGTCCTGAACCGCAGGCCGTTAAGGAGCTTTACTTCATTGAAGCGGTCATTGGCTGCCAGTTCATCGGTGACGCCCTTTATGGCCTCGAGGGTGCCGATTGAGTCAAGTTCCGCTCCCTCAAGGGACAGAAGTTTGTCAAGGTTGTCAAATGACTTTGTCCGGTCAGTGGGTGTTGAACGGTCAATGATCCCCACTGTTTTTATCTCCGGGGCGATGGTTACCGGGGCCGGCCGGGTCACATTAAGATAGAGTTCCTGGGTGGCGCATGACGTCAGGGCCACAGCAAGCAGCGGCAGAACAAGGTACTTCTTCATGGCGGATTGTGTTTATGTATCCAAAGGTATACAACCCTGATAATAAACAATTATTGCTCCGGATATGTTTACCGGGATTTTTTGAAGTGCCAGTGTCCAGAACTGCCTGCCAACTGCCGACTGGTTCCCGATCTGCCAGCCGGCGGATACGGGATTGATCCTGCGCCTTCGTCGCAGTCTCCAACTGCCGACTGGCTATTCCAGGCTGCCCACCGTCTTCTCCACCTCTTGAAGTATCTCACATGACTTCACCAGTCCCTTCATTGTTGTATGATCTTCATAGAGCGGGCGGTCTATGTCGAGGAACTCAACATGTTTCCTGATCACATCCTTGGCTTTCTGCACGCCGGCGCCGAAACTGTATTCCTCCTTCCTGAAATCGAGTGCCTGTGCTGCCGCCATGAATTCAATACCGAGTATCCCGTAGGCGTTGTCAAGGATCTGGTTGTTTTTGATGGCCGTATTCATTCCCATGGAGACAAAATCTTCCTGGTCAGCGGCTGCGGGGATTGATTGTATTGAAGCTGGAGTTGAGAGTATCCTCTGCTCCACGATCATCATATCAGCAGTGTACTGGCTGAGCATCAGACCGGAGAACATGCCTGCTCCTTTTGTAAGGAATGCCGGCAGCCCCACACTTAGAGCCGGGTTGTTAAGCCTGTTCATTCTTCTCTCTGACATAACGCTCACCATGGTGACGGATGCGCCTGCCATATCCATGGGTACGGCAACAGGTGAGCCCTGGAAGTTAGCTCCTGAGAGCTGCAGGTTCTTATCGGGGAAGAAGATCGGGTTGTCACCCACTCCGTTCAATTCAATCTCCACCTGGCTGCGGGCGTATGCCAGCATGTCATGTGCAGCGCCGATCACCTGGGGTGTTGATCTCATTGAATAAGCATCCTGCACCTTTGATTTGACACGTCCTTCCTTCAGGTCGCCTCCCGAGATGCATTTATTGATGGCATTGGCGCTGCGGATGGCGCCCTTGAAACCGCGTGCCTCGTGGAGAAGCGGAGCATATGGTTTCATGTTGGCTTTGAGGGCTTCGAGTGACATGGCGGCTGCTATCTCAGCCTGCTTGAGCCAGTTGTTGGCATCAACCAGCCAGATAGCGCTCATGGCGGTGAGCATATTTGATCCGTTGATTGTTGCCAGTCCGTCGCGTGCCAGCAGTCCGGGCACCTTGATGCCGGCCCTCTTCATCGCCTCTGCGCCTTCGAGAAGCTCACCATTGTAGTAAGCCTTTCCTTCGCCCATCATCAGGAGGGCTATCTGTGACATCGGTGCCAGGTCGCCGCAGGCGCCAACGGAACCTTTCTGACATGCGTATGGGGTGACGCCCTTGTTCAGCATCTCAACAAGCGTCTCAGTGATCTCCAGCCGACATCCTGAGTTGCCATGGGCATGGACATTTATGCGGCCAAGCATGGCACCGCGGACGATCTCTATCGGTGCGGGATCACCTATCCCGGCAGCATGGTTATAAACGAGATATTTCTGAAAGTCCTTGATCTGGTCATCATTGAGAACTATCTCCGAAAATTCGCCGATGCCTGTATTGACACCATACATGATCTCATGGGCAACGATCTTCTTCTCAAGCATGGCGCGGCATTCGAGAATCCTCTTACGGGCGTCAGGGTGAAGCTCCACCTTCTGCCCGTGGCGGGCAACATTGACAACATCATTGACAGTAAGCCCTGAACCTTTAATGATTAATGTATCCATAGAAATAAGATTTAATGTTTTATGAATTGTTTTACCGGGATTGGGAATAAGGGTCATACAGGCGATGCCATCGGTATGCATCGCCCTGCCGTGAGCGTTTAATACAACCCGGAACGGTTGATCTTGATCTTGTATTCCAGTGTCCAGCTGCGTGTCATAATGCAGATTTTCAGCATCAAATATAAAAAAAGAAATGAAAGTTCTTCGTGAAGCTGATCATTGGACCCTTTTTTTGCTCTGAAATATCACATTTGCCTTTTTAGGAGTATTTTTTTTACTATATTTTAGGATTAATTTTTCAGAAGATGAGAAACCGGCTGTCTCCATTGATGTCACTGTTAGCCATTTCGGCTGTCATACTGCTGATGCTCACTGCTTTTACCGTTATCAGGTCACTACCGCAGGAGGAGCTCAAGGGCAAATACAAGTACAAGGATTTCGAGACGGCTCTCAAGTGCCGTTCCTGTCATCCGGGTATCTATGAGCAATGGTCACAGGCCATGATGTCACAGGCCTACACCCATCACTGGGATGAGATAGAGTATTTTGACCTTGCAGTACCCCACTCGGAGGTTGATCCCTTTATGAAGGAGGCAGTTGATGGCTGCAATGGCTGCCATGCGCCTCTGGCGTACATGGGAGGCACTCTGCCGCCACCGCGGCCTGAGGAGAAGAGCATGGCCAACGAGTCTGTCTCGTGTGAGGTGTGCCACCTGGTTCAGAGGGCCACGGCAGACCCGCCGGTGAACTACAGTTATTTCATTGAACCTGGCCGCACTAAATACAGCGGTCGCGAACCGGAGATTCAGTCGCCCGCTCACAAGATAGAGCAGAATGATTTTCTGAAGACGACCGAGTTCTGCGGCAACTGCCACAATGAGATGAACCCTTATGGTATATGGGTTAAAAGCACCCAGCTTGAGTGGAAGGAGGGCCCTTACGGCAAGGAGGGCGTTACCTGCCATGAGTGTCATATGCCCCGGGGCGAGTACCAGATGGCACTGATGGGTAAGACATACAGTGATATGCGGCTCCATCTCTTCCATGGCGCCCACGACCCGGGCAAGGTGCGCGGAACGATAGAGCTCCGCATAGAACCGGACATACGCCTGGCAGAACCTGGGGAGACAGTGGTCTTTACCGTTGCTCTCTTTAACCAGAAGACAGGTCACAAATTCCCCACAGGATCAGTTGAGGACCGTATTGCATGGCTAGATGTGGAAGCTACAGATGCAAAAGGAAACAAATACCATCTGGAGGTTGATAAAAAGGGATTTGAAGGCGAAGAATATACCATTTCAGGCGATTACCTGGCCTACCAGGATATGGCTATACCGCTGAAGCTGAATGATTTTAAGGGGGTGCAACGCGACGGCATTCCGCACGGCAACAGGATATTCCGGATGCCCTACCTGGACAAGGACGGGAATATGACAATTATGCAGTGGAACACCCGCTCGCTCGGGGTTGATTACCGGATCGGTCCGCGTGAGACAAAAGTTGAGAAATTCACCTTCAGGCTGCCATATGAGGTTGCACCCGGTGAGATGAAGGTGAGAGCCGTTCTGAATTACCAGCTCCTGGTTAAACCGGTTGCCGATTTCCTTAAGGTTCCCGCGGAGGAGTCGGAGATCATGATGGTTAATGAACACTTTACCAAAATAGAGATATTACCCTGACAGTGAAATCCAAACCCTGATCATATGAAGAAAACCACACTGCTGAGGAGTTGCCTTCTGGGCGCTGCCTTTCTTTTGCTGATGCCGCAGGAACAGGCTTCAGCCATACCCGCCTTCGCGCGCAAGTACCAGATCAGCTGCCAGGTATGCCATACCCCTGCCATGCCACGCCTGAAAGCTTTTGGTGATGACTTTGCCGGCGACGGCTTCAGGATGACCGAGTATGAATCGCCACGACATTTTGTCCAGACCGGTGACGACCGGCTCTCACTGTTCCGTGAGCTGCCTCTGGCCTTCCGCGTTGACGGCCATGTAACTGCGAACTTCAACGGTGAGGGAACGGTTGATTTTGCGGCGCCGTTCCTTGTCAAAATACTCTCCGGCGGAGAATTGTCAGACAGGCTCTCCTATTACTTCTATTTCTATATGGATGAGCATGGTAAGATAGTGGGGCTTGAGGATGCCTTCCTGATGTACAAAGACCTCTTCCGGACCGGTATAAATGTCTATCTGGGCCAGTTTGCAGCTTCGGATCCGATGTTCAAGGGGGAGATGCGGTACACTATTGAGAATTACAAGATCTATGGTACCGCTCCGGGTGAGTCTTCCATTAACCTCAAATATGACAAGGGAATACTGCTTGACAGGGGATTTGAAACAGGCACTTCCGTTGTCTTCGAAGTCATAAGCGGTACCGGCCTGGGCATGGCTGATCACTGGTATGTATTTGACAAGGACAAGTACAAGAACATTTTGCTTAAGCTGACCCAGGATATCGGTGAGTATGCAAGCATCGGATTTTTTGGCTATGCCGGCAAGGAAGTACTGCAGAACAGCACCGGTAACTTCGTCAACCAGGTGAAGATGTATGGTCCGGACCTCGTTCTGGACTTCAACGAAAAGCTCATTATCGGGCTTCAATATCTGTGGAGGAGTGATTCAGACATCTTTCTCAACCCGGAAGAGCCCATGCGCCAGGATGTAATGACTCATGGCGGATTTGCAGAGGTGATATTCTCTCCCAAAGGTGACATGAGCACCTGGTACCTCAATGGATTGCTCAACTGGGTGGAATCTGATCTGGACTATCTGGATTATCGCTCCGCAACGCTGCATGCCGGCTACCTCATCCGTCGAAACGTAAGGCTGGTGACGGAGTTCACACAGGTCTTCAGCGGAACGCCGTATGGTAAGCTGAGCGCCGGGTTCGTGTCAGCGTTCTGAGGAGCGTGCTCTTTTTGCCGGTACGCAAAGGGTAGGGAGGCTGACTGACAGGACAACAGTAAGATATATAGAGCCGGGGGTCATAAAAGATCACAGGCTTTTTCCTTTCTGCCGGTAAAGGGTTCAATGGCGCGGTCAATCAGTTTCAGGGCTGCCAGGGATTTTTTTATTCGCAGCTGACCCGGTTCACCTGTATCATCTATGCCTGAGGTATCAATCAGGATGAGAGGCCCGATGCCGGATCAGCCCTCTTCCTCCGACTCCGGGAGCGACAGCTTCCTGGAGCGTGATTCTGCCTCTATCTCTTCACTTTTCTTCTGAAGTTCATCTATTGAGATGATCTTGGCTCTTTTTTCGGTGGGCGGATTGAGTTTCTCCGATTTCTCGAACTCGATGACCTGCTTCCTGAGATCTTCAGGCAGGTCTTTCTGGCTTCTCAGGACGATATCAATAAATTCTTCCGAAAAAAACTGGTCTACCTGGATCCGTCTCTTGGCCGTATGGGCAAACTTGCCGATGATGCGGCATATGCTGTCACGGTCCTCCGGACTCAGCTTCTCTGCCAGGTCATACTCCTCGATCTTTTTGAGTGACAGTATCACCGGCTCCAGGGCATCCTTGGTGATGACAAAGACGTCATAGTCGCCCAGCCTGTAGGTCAGCTGTTTAATCTTGTCAATAGTGTTGGTGGGTACAACCAGGAACATTGATTTCTTCACGTTATCCTGGCTGGCATATTTCTTCAGATTATCGGCCTGGGTTTTAATGTAGGTTGGGAAGTTGGAGAGATCATCGTTCCCCGGGCTCTTGGCATCAAAGATTATGTACTCGCCGCTGATCTCGATAGTATTGTCTGGATTACCCCTGAAGGGGACCTTTTCGATATAGTTCACGTGGTTAAGATCGCATATGCGGATAATGGCATTCTTAACATCAGCCTCATGCTCTGCCCACTGGCGCTTCATAGCCTCAAACCGCTCCTCCGATTCGCGCAGGCGCGCCTCATCGAGCCTTCTCCGCTCAGCCTCAAAGCTGTCCTTGGTCTGGTTCAGCCTGGCTATATTCTCATTGAATACTCTTACGTTTTCTTCTTTTATGGCCTCAAAGGCCGATACTTTCTTTGTCAGCTCGCTTATTGTACCCGACTGTTCCCTCATCCTGCCGTTGAGTTCCTGGAGTTGGGCATCCTTACGTTCCGACTGCAGTTCGATATCCCTGAACCTCTGTGCAAGGTTTTCATTGCGGGTAGAAACCTCAGTCAGGCGGTTCTTTATCCTGTCAAGATTTTCCCTGGTGGCTTCCAACTCCCGCGAAAGGGCCCGGTACTCCTCATATGCATCAATGCTGAGGTTTCTGAGCTTTTTCCAGCGGAAGAGCCTCTGCCAGAAGTTTAGCTCCCTGATCCGTGCAAAGAAGAGGTTGAGTTTTTCCATGGAGACAAAGTTAACAAATCTGAGAAGGCTTAAGAAGGTCACAGAGGATTTACCTCAGCAGCGCTGCCGCACACCAGAGCATGGGAGCCTGACCGTGGAAATCGCCTGTGTTGCGCTTCCGGTTCATATAGTGCATACGGTCATCGCTCGTCCCCGTACCTTCACATACCTCCGTCACATTGTTGTTGTCATCAATATATTCCACCAGTGAGAGCCATGCCTTCCTGGCGGCAGCACCGTATGTTTCTTCATCAAGCCAGCCGTTTTTCACTCCGGTGATCATGGCATAGGTGAACATGGCTGTGGATGAGGTCTCTTTCCAGAATTCAGGATCATTAATGACCTGCCGCCACATGCCGTCTTCAGCCTGGTGCTGAAGAAGGGTGGCCATCATCTTTTTATAACCTTTCATAATCCGGGACCTGTCAGGGTGATCAGCAGGCATGGCACGCAGTATTTCGGCCATGCCGGCAGCCATCCAGCCATTGCCTCGTCCCCATGCAAAATGGGCTGATGGGGAATGATAAAAGAGGCCATTTTCCAGCTGGATGGTGTCAAGGTATAGTATCATCTCCTTCGCTGCGCGGTCAATGTACTTCCTGTCGCCGGTTGCCCGGTACGCCTGCGACTGAACAGCGGTGATCATGAACATATCGTCTATCCATATGCGTGTTTGCCATGTATAGCCCCGGTCTGCATATGCCTTCTCTTCAGATTCCGCATCTTCCGGCAGGGTCCACTGTGTGTCAGCATAATAAAGACCCAGGTCAAGATATTTTTTCTCTCCGGTCTGAAGATGGAGCTCCAGCGGCACAGAGCCGAAGACGTTATTGTCAACATGGTTGGGAGGGGGGAGAAGATATTGTTTCTCATTACCCAGGGGGATAATTCTCTCCTCAAGCCTGGCAAGGAGATCTGTGTTGTCAGTTGCATCTGCGAACCAGAGACTGCCCAGCCAGGTGCAGGCCTCTGAGTAGACTATCTGGGTAGGTTCTTCCATGGAGGTTACATCACCGCTGCTCTTGTGCGGTGTGGCGAGGTACTTTTCTGCAAGCCTCAGGCCCGTCTCCAGCGGGGTGTAGCCCTCAGGCCAGGTTGTCAGATCATGGTTCTCCTGTGTTCTGCATGCTGATGCCAGCGTAATGATGGCAAAGAAGAAAACAATGCGCAACATGTGTTTCATAATAAAATCTTTATAGATGCTCTTTAAGTTCATGGACTGTAGTTACGGGAAAGATATTGGCAAATTTCTTTTTTGCCGCCATCTCAGCCATGGCTCCCGAAACCAGGATCTTCGTTTTGCTGAATGCATTACTGAGCCTTGAAAGGTATGATTCAGGCCTTTCAAAAGGGAGACGGGTGAGAGAACCGGTTATCAGCAGGTGAGGATGCCATCTTTCAATCACATCGGCCAGTGCATTGTAGGGGGTCGACTGGCCGAGGTAGAGAATTTCATGACCGGCCTTACGAACAATAAATGCATAGAAGAGCAGGCCAAGCTCATGCCACTCGCCCTCAGGAAGGAAAAGCAGGACTCTTTTGGAATTACTGTGCCCGGCCGGCTGGAGGGAATCTGTTGCCACTATCAGTCGCTTGCGGAAGATATTTGACATGAAATGTTCCGCACCCACATCAACTGATCCTGTCTGCCACATCACGCCCACCCTCTTGAGGAATGGGAATACCACCCTCTCAAATGTTCCTTCAAAACCGATGCTGATTATTGACCTCATGAGAATCTCGGTTATCGCCTTTTCATTCAGGCTGGTCATTGCCACCACGAGGGAATCAAGCTGTGTGCCGGTGTCGCCGGTGTCCGCACTCAGCATTGCAACCTGCGAGGCAATCTCTACACCGGTCATTGTGGCAATCTTTGAGATCTTGAATCCGTGGCGATAGAGTATTGAGATATTGATGATCCGCACCAGGTCATCATCATCATACCATCTCCTGTTGGTATCAGTACGGTGAGGCTTTATGATCCGGTATCGGCGCTCCCAGATGCGGATGGTTCCCGCCCGGATCCCTGTCAGTTTTTCCAGTTCTGCAATTGTATATCGGCTCATGGTCTGAACTCTTACAGGGTTAAAAGTAAGTGTTTGTATTGATTTAACGTGAAAAATATATACAAAAAAGAGCAGCGATGCGCAAATTGAGCATCGCTGCCATTAAGCGGATTATATATTGATGCCTTACGGCAGAAGGACCTGGTCAATCACGTGGATAATGCCATTGGAGCCCTGCACGTCAGTGGCAACGATGTTGACAGTACCGTTGATTGAGGGTGCGGGACTGACAGCTATGCTCAATGATTCACCGTTCAGTGTAGGCACATCACCTGCTGACAGCTGTGAGGAAAGAACGTTTCCGCTGACGACATGATAGGTGAGTATCGGGGTAAGCTGTTCAGCTGTCAGGTCAGCTACGCCTGATACGCCCAGTGTGGCAAAGAGTGCCTCAAATGCTGCGTTCGTGGGTGCAAAGACCGTGAATGGACCGGCAGCGCTGAGTGCGTCAACCAGGTTGGCCTTGACAACAGCCTGCACGAGGATGCTGAATGATTCATTGGCAATCGCGAGGTCAACAATTGACGGTGGAAGCAGAACCTTGTCAATAACGTGGATTACGCCATTCTTTACGTCAACGTCGGCTACAGTCACATTGGCTGACATGTTGAGTTTGACTCCAGATGCCACATCGATCTTCAGGCTCACGGCTGAACCCTGTGCAGGACTGAGTGTGCTTACGTATCCCGGAGAAATCATAGAAGACTTGACTTCTGTCCCCAGTACGTGGTAAAGAAGTATAGGAGTAAGCGTCTCCTTCGTCAGAGCGTCAATGCCGCTTATGCCCAGTTCACTGAAAAGTGAGTTGAAAGCCGCGTTCGTGGGTGCAAATACCGTGAAATTACCTGTACCATTAAGTACATTCACAAGGTCAGCTTTGGCGAGAGCATCAACCAGTATGGAAAAGTTTTCATCGGAAGAGGCATATTCTGCTATTGTCATATCAGATACGGGCTTCATCTCTTCTTCGGCCTTTTCACAACCGGATAATATAAAGATTCCCATCAGGGCAATCATTCCGAAAATAAGTGTCTGTTTTTTCATGATGTTCAGTTTTTGTTGGTTATCAATTTTGGACATAGAACATCATGAGGGAAATAATGTTCAAATAAATAGAAATAAAAATATACAAAAAGCTCGTTTTATTGACAATATGGGGTTCATGAATTACTTTAAATAATTGATAATGAGTAATGAAGCATATAAATGTTAAAAAGTGTTAAATGTATAATAGATAAATAAATATATTAAACAATGTATTGGACTAGTAAACAGATCGGGCTGATAATAGGATTATTCCTTGGTCCAGATGCGGGTATTGAGGTTCAGGTCGTCTACAATTTCTATGAGGAGGGTGAGGAAGCGCATGCTCTCTTCCAGGAAGGTGTAGTCGGCCGCAGATTTGAAGGTACGCAGCTCGAAGAGGTTTTTATACATGTTGATGGCGATATAGACTTTGGAGTCGAGGAATGAGAGGTAGACCCTGGTGTTCCATTTCTTTTTGAAGGCGAGAATGCGTTCCATCAGTGCCGGGGTGAGGATATAGCGTGCCTCTACCTGGTCTTCCCCGTAGACACAGAATTCCTGCTCGAAGCGAGGGTCTTCGAGCCTGATAAGCTCACCGCGGCCGGAAGCCATGGCCTGAAGCTTCTGGCCGAACTTACCGAAGAGTTTCTCGGCGGTGTCAGGCAGAACAACTGTATGGGTTCTGAAGTGCTTGTTGAAGTCAGCTATTATGAATAGTCCCTTGAAAAAGGTGTTATACTCATCTTTCTGCGAAGATCCGGATCCCGAGCTGTTCCTGTGCTTTGCAGTGACCTCGGAGAAAACTATTTCCGTTTTATCAAGCTTTCCGGAGAAGTGATCTTCACCTGAGTATTTGTCACATGAATAGGGAAAAATTCTGCTTTTCACAAACTCATACTGAGGCACCGCTCCGTCTGGAGTATATATCAGTCCTTCATCGGCAAAACCGGCCAGCCGTGAAATGATCTTTTCCTTGTATTCTTTACGGAAGCTCTTGCTGAAGATGCCGGTAACTATCATTCCGGCTATAAATGTAAGTATCAGGGGCAGTGGTTTGGGGAACCCGGTATCGTCCGGGATTAGCAATATCTCTGTGAGGATGGCTGCCGCGGTTATCATCAGGATGGTTATGACCTTCCTGTTGATCTCTTTACGTCGAAGGTCTATATCTTCGAGATCAGCCCGCAGCTCCTTTTCGTAGAATTCCCTGAAACCGGCGTATCTGCTCATTCCTTTTTCAGGCTATGTTAACCGGTGGTTTGGCGGTTATCTCTTCCCTTCTTGCGTCAGGGATTTCGAAGAGGGTTCTTCTCTTGTAGTTCATCATGGAGGCGACGATATTTGAGGGGAAGACCTCGATACTGTTGTTGTACAGTGTTACAGCGGCGTTGAAGGCGCGTCGTGATGCTGCCAGCTGTTCCTCCACCTCGTTGAGGGTGCCCTGGAGCTGCAGGAAGTTGGTGCTGGCCTTCAGGTCGGGGTAGTTCTCCACGGCGATGATCAGGTCAGCGAGCTGCCTGCCCAGCTTGTTCTCAATGATCACACGATCTTCGTCCGTTAGGTTTTCTGACAGTGCCTGCACCCTCAGTTTCGTTATTTCGGTCAGCAGTTCCCTCTCGTAGGTCATGTATGCCTTGACGGCATCGACGATCTTCGGTATCAGGTCGTACCTCTTTCGGAGCATCACATCGATGGAGGCAAAGGCATTTTCGACATCATTCTTCTTCCTGATGAGGGAGTTGTAGATGGCTATCGCTGACAGTAGCAAGAGAAAAACTAAAGCAATGATAACATAGACCATACTGAAGTCAGTTTTTCACCGGGTTTAGTGCCCCCTGATTGTCAGGGGACAGTAAAAATAAAGAGTTTTACTGTTCTGATGCCGTACTATTCGCTAAAATCTTCTTGCTTTTTTTCTGAAGCTCCAGCCGTATTGTTGTTGTCACCCCTGCAATGAAGTTAAAGTCTTCTTCATAATCGTTTGCAAAGCTGCAGGTTGCTTTAACGGTATGAGTCCCTGACGGTACCGACCAGGTTTTTTCATCTTCGGATTCTACCCTGCCCAGGTTGATATCGTCGAAATAGATTCTAACGCCATAGTCACAATCATTGATTATCTTCAATGATGAGTCTCCGGAAATTTCTTCAGTTTGCTCACAGCTCACCGATAATACCCCCAGCAGAATTATCAGGACACATGCCAGATTTTTCATAAGAAGATGTATTAATATGTTAATTCATTGATAATTACAATTCTTGTATTGAAATACTTGAAACACCTGTTTTCACATCTGTACTTATCGTATAAGGTTCGGAAACTGTTGGACAGTCAACTATTACCTTTCCGTTCTGTTGCGTAGATGAGATACCGCACACAACGACTGCCTTATAATCTTTTCCAGGTTCGACAAATCCGGTACAGGATTTACCCTGGCCCTCGTATTCAGCCGTCATCTTAATTTCACCTGAAGTGTTGTCAGAAACCCTGAACTTAATATGAGCCGTGAATCCCGCAATTACACCACTACGGTAATTGTATATTATTGATGAACCGGTTATCCATTCTATGGAAGGTCCGTTTGCAAACTTTTCACAGGAGACACAGCTGAAAAGAGAAATTGCAATCAGCAGGATAAGCAGGATTTTGGTTTGATTTACAGGTTTCATATCAGTATTTTGTTTTTTCGGTTTCAACTGCCTGGTTGATGGCTGCATCAATGGCTTCTCTCAGGTACTCGTAGTCGGGAGGGGTATCCCATTTACTTTTTAGCTTGCCGTTACCCCATGTCTCACCTTTGTAAATAATTGAATTGTCATCAAGGTCTATAATACTGGAGACCACATGAGAATAACCTCCTTTACCGGCTTCAAAGGCACCGGAATAATTCTGATTCAGGCCGTAGTCAACAGTTACAATCATTAACTCATCAACATTGTACTTGTCTTTCAGCGGTCTTAGATCATATTCAAAATACTCCTTGCTTTTGTCGGGTGCAACGAACTTAGCAAACTGATCCTTGTCAAACATGTCATCAACCAGAGAAATGTTCTTTCCTTTTGATTCAAACAGGCTTAAGTACATTCTCCTGAATTTCTTTTCAGGGTCTAGTTTCGGATCAACCGCCTCAAGCGGAGCATCGTACTTATGATAATTTATCATGGCTTTACCTAAAGCACTTCCTCCTGATCTCCTGGTGGTTATGTCATTTATTACCAGGACTAATCCCAAATCCTCTGGTTGAGTGGCATATCTCACTATACTATCAACAGTAATAAATACGCGGACATCTTCTGCGGTCAGTTTCATTTCAGGTCCTTCAGACCAGATCTTTTTTTCATCAATTACCAGCACCGAGTCTTTAACCTCACCTTTCATCAGTGCCTCTGCAATCCTGGCATTTCCCTCATTGATTTTTCCGGATCTGGCATAAAAATCTTTGGCGGCTGAAAAGTTATTCTTATCGAGGTAATATTGTGCTATTGCATAATAGCAACCGGCCTGAAAAGCCCCTTCCTGATCGTCAGCATATTCCACTGCTTCATCAACCTGTCCCTGTGACAACAGTTTATCAACTCTTGAACTTGTTGGAAGCGTAATGGAATCCGGAAGATTTTCCGCCGGAGCTGTGAAAGCTGGAACTTCCGGTTTTGCTGGTTCGGCCTGAGCAACAGGCTGAGTACTTACGGCAACCTCATCCAGGTTATAGGAATAGGTTTTATCATAACCCAATACCCAGAAGAGGGGCCAAACGAAGAGCAGTCCGGAAATGAGAGCTCCCACGTTAAGTTTCTTATTCTTTCTGATAGTGGTATTGTAAGCTTCATACCCATCTTTTTTAAAAGTAACCAGGGTAGATGCGCCAGAAATTTTTCGGTCTGAATAAGTATAGGGGGTTTCTCCCAGTCTCTGACCCTGTACGTAAACATCAGCTTCGGCCGGTGTTGTTCTCAGGACTGTGCTGCTTGCACACCCTGAAGCCAGGATGGCAAGAATTAGAATTGAGCCAGTTATCCTCGTAAGTACTATTTTTCCCATAGCAAATGATTTTATAAGGCCTGTAACCCGGGTCTTAAGTTTGTATACTCTTAATTAATCCTTTGCTTAAGTCGCAATGTGCCACAGCAACCTCTGGAATAGTAAGAACCTGCACCATATGACAAAGATGCATCAGCAGAACCGGATGGCTCAACCCTTTAAGAACTATTGTGTGGCTTCCTGTCTATAAATTTAGTTTAAATTATGTTATAACGCATTGAAAATCATTTTTTTCCAGGAGATTTTTTCGCAGGCAGGTGATAGGCAGTATTAATCATCCGCGCTCATCACCAGGCGAAAGCCAAGGTCACTTGCGGTTCCGTCTGACGGATAGTCCCATGTTGAAATTATCCTGACATCAGAGTGTCTGTCTCCGGCACTTCCGCCTCTTATAACGCGTTGGTAGCTGCCCGCATCATCAAAACACCACTCCCAGACGTTTCCGCTCATATCATATACTCCGAGGAAATTGGGTTTCCTGTTGCCCTTTATCTCCTCTTTGCCATCAGGATTGGTGAAGCCGTCGCTGTCATATTTATAAACAGCCACAGCAGCTGTAGCATTGACATCACTGGTTGTTGCAGAGGCACCGCTGGCGCATCCGCCGCGGGTCCAGTACTGTCCGCTGCCGGCAGGGTATTCATAACAGTCGCCGGAGCTGTTGCTGCCCTGCCAGCGTGCGGCACACTCCCACTCCGCGGCGGTGGGTAACCTGAAGCCTGTTTCGTTGATATCAGGCACTGTTGCGTTATCATACCAGTCATCCTGGGTGTCTATTCCCGAATAGACAACGCCTCCTGTTTCTGATGTGTTGGATGTGAGCCAGTTGCAAACCATGATGGCTCCGTACCAGGTGATGTCGGTAGAGGGGTAATTGTCAAGTCCGCTCCTAACGTCAAATACGTCTGCAAATGTTATATCCTTAAGCCCGTACAACTGTGAACCGCCCATATAGAGGAGGGGTTGCCAGCCCCATTTCACGTAGCTTTCGCACACATAGTTATGGGCGGATAATTCTTCGGTGTCAAATATAGAGTTTCCTCCTGTGATGGCTCCCGGTACGGCAATGACGCCGTTGCATACCTTTAACACTGTTACCAGCAGGTCATTGGGAACCTCTGTCTCCGAAATCCAGAAAGGATCAACGGTTACTGCGGGTCCGTCCTCAAAATCCAGGTCACTGTCGTCAGCATTGGACAGGTAGGTGCCTCCGGGACAATATATCATCTTAATTGTATTACCCAGGAATTCGATGGTCATTGTTTCAGGTTCATCCGCCGGCTCATTTTTTTCACAGCTGCAGGTCAGAATCAGAAGAGTGGTGAGGAGAAAAGCATAAGTTTTCATTATGTGAATGTTGTACAATGATTTAAATGGATGCTATTAAACACTATCTGGCGCCGGCGGCTTTCAGTAGCTCAATAATTTCCGTATTGGACCCGGCCAGGGAAAGGGGCGTCTTGCCGTCGGCTGTTACTGCATTGACGTTTGCGCCGTTTTTTATGAGAAACTTCAGCAGTTCTGCATTACCGTTGCTTGCTGCATAATGAATTGCTGTCCAGCCTGCTACGTCTCCGGAGGTGGCCGCCTCATTGACATCGGCGCCCTTTGAGAGGATGAGCTCAGCAAAGTCGAGGTCAACTTTGCCCATGAGAATACCGAAGGTAGTGCTGGTAAATATTCCTCTTCCGTCATCCCTGCGGGCAGTGATATCCGCACCGTTGTCCATGAGCATGAGAGAGATTTCTTTCGAACCCTCAGCTGCTTCCAGAAGTGCTGTTGAGCCATCATTGGCACTTATATTCACATCGGCCCCGGCTTTGATAAGGTATTTTGCCACATCAAAATAACCAGGACGGGAAGCCCAGCTGCAGGTCCACATCAGAGCCGTATATCCGTTGTCGCTCTGCCTGTTGATATCGGCGCCGTCAGCCAGTGCCTTTTTCACGGCCACTGTATCAGCTTTAATAGTTGCGCTGTAGAGAGGATCCTGGCCCCGGTCTTCCTGGCCCATGTTCTGCTGGCCGAACAGACCAACTGAAATGAACAGCCCGGTCAGTATTGCAGTGACCGCTACTATTTTGTTGTTGAGTTTTTTGGTTTTCATGATGTATACATTTATTGATTTTTCAGGTCATATTCGGTTCATTCTTTGCCTCAGCGATACGTCGTTTGGCCCTCACTCCCTGGTAAACAGCCAGCATCCCCACAAAGAAAAAGATAGCGGGAATGCCTGCCAGCAACAGATCTCCTGATTTGGTGCCCGGTTGCAATACTGCCGATTCCGGCAGGTCGGGGTCATAATAAACATCGACCTCTTTTCCGGCAGGATATTCTGCCTGCAGGCGCTTGGCCTTTGAGACATTGTTGTCAAGCGACCCGTCTCCAACTGTAATCTTTGTAGAGGAATACTTCTTGCCTTCAACTGTATAAGAGTAGGCGATATCAGGTTCGTAATGAGTGTTGCCGTCTCTTTTCCAGATTTTGACCTCAGAGCTTGTAATTGTACCGGGTACTGACGGCCAGCTCTTTGAGGTAGCTGAGTATTGCAGCGGGGGCAGGGCAAAGAAAAAGAATACTGCTGCGCCGATGAGTGCAAAAACTATTCCCAGGGTAACGGGGTTGGCGTTACCGGGTCTTCTTGTTCTGACATTTCCGAACCTCATTGAACTATTGCATTAAATCAGTTTTTGGAATATTTGTCATCATATTTTGGTATAAGTCATGAGACCCATGCCTCCCATATTTATGACCAGTGAGTTACCGCTAATCATATAGGTGGTGGTTTCCGGGTTTCCGCCTACCTCCTGGATGGTGACCTCGCTGTCTGTGTATGAATATGAGTAATTGTAGGTGGTTGTGTTTGTAACATCATCAACGGTTACCTCCATGGCCATTGTCATTGTCATGTCTGACCTGAAAGTCAGGGTAACGACAACTGAACCGATGGCGGTGGTCTCAGTGTTTTCCCATGCGCCAACGAATGGATTGGTCTCTTTCTTTTCACAGGAGGTGAGTAGGAATAAAAAGGTGATAGTTATTAAAAATGCAATTAACTTTTTCATGGTTTCATGGTATTCGTTATTATATTAATTAGCAGGTTCACATGGTCATCAAAATCATTGATTATTTGATATAGAGTTCCCATTTAAATGTTTTCCGATAGTAATTCCCTCCGGATTCATTTGCATCTTCCCATCTGCCTTCTCCGAAATAGAAGCTTTTACTTTCTCCCTGGACCTTAAAGTCAGGGTGGACCTGTGTTTTGACAACATTCATCAGCGATTTTGCCTGTTTTGCCCTGATGCGTTGTTTTTCTTCTACTGTTGCGTTCCCTCTTACAGGAAAATCTGTAAACTCATCAACCATTATAGCACTTTCCCAACGTGCCTCCAACGCATTTCTGTCATCTTCAGAAACAGGGCCTACATGAATTTTATCTGGTGGTCCCTCTGGTATTTCGTCACCTCTCCATTCTAATTTCAGTGGCACCTCATTGTATAAAATTCCTAAAAGTGATCCGTTTGCGGTATTCGTATGCAACATTATCAGGCTATTGTAAAAGGAATTCTGTGCTGTGCTTGCTCTGGCAACAAGATGTTCATCCGATGATATTTTATCCGCTCTTCCATTTATCTCCAGCACTGTTAGATTTGTTACCTGGAGACTGTTTGGTATAGGTGAATGGTTAAGGTCTATTCTTATCACTGCGTTTATGGAATGTTCATACAATACCTTTCCTCTGTTAACCTGTTTCTCCTCTGAGTAGTTGAGCAATAAATAGTTTACATGAATGATATTCAGCTTTACTTTGCTCAGCATATATCCGTCATCGGATTCTTCAAGGGGGTATATTTCCAGAGGACCAGTGGAAGTAGAATTATAAGCAGTAATTTCTACTTCAGATACATTTCGTAAGGGAGCACGATAATAAAACTCAATCCTGTCATGGTTTCGCAGTAAGAAAATTTTACAATTTCCAACTATTGTCTGATTAAAATCCGGGTTTCCCCAGGTTGTACCATCCAATATTTCCCCGTGATCGCAACAGACAATAATCCTGTCACTAACAATAACATTTGTGTCAGCCTGATAAGGTTTGCCATTACCATTGAGAAAATTGTATAGTGTCAGTTTAGTAATTTCTCCCGGCCGGAGTTCCTGTTTCTCTGACTTAATCTCCGCACTATTTATATTTGGGATACCCTCCTGGCCTGATAAAATGCATGGGTATAATGCAGCAGCCAGGAATATGCATTTCATCAATATTGTTCTCATTGTTATTTCTTTCATCTAATTCATTACCATGTAATCTGCAGGTACTTCGAAGCTCTGTGCATCAGGAGTCCAGGGTTCCAGGTCCTTCAACTCCATTTTTGATTCTCCGGAACCGGAGATATGACTTATTATCTTCATTGGAAAATCGTATTTTTCAGATATCCAGACTGTATACATTTTTTGACTCAACTGTCCGGATGCATTGCTCTTTTCATTCCAGAGTTCAGCCTTGGTACATTTTATCCCATTTACAGTTTCGGTGCCGATCTCTTTTATGATTCCTTTTGTCTTGAAATAATTATATGATCCGACAGGGTCATTCCCCATGCTCATGGGATTACCGGTTGGCATCTTCATTGCGATTTTTTGTTGTGGCATGAGTATTGTCATCACGGCTGAGCCTTCCTGACCAATAATTATTCCTGCCTGTCCGTCCTCATTAAATTCATATCTGTATGCATTTCCTGATGAGTAAATTGTGAAAACACGATCTTTTCCCATATCGGTGAAATTCATCTTTGCTTTGAACTGTGCGGATACCGGGAGGACAAGCAAGATGGTGCAGACTAAAAAGAGTGATTTTTTCATAATAGATTTTATTATAGTTTTCTAATGATTATACTTCTTCCTTGAATTTTACAAATTCGCTTCGCGCATTCGTTCGGCGTTCGGCATACCTCAAACAGGTTTGGCTCTGCCCTCATACCTTCACAAATTCCACCCTGCGGTTATTGGCTTTACCCTCGGCAGTGGCGTTGGTGTCGAGAGGCTTGCTCTCACCCCATCCTTTGGAGGTCATGCGACTGCCGTCAATACCCATCTTTTTCAGAGTGTTGACAACGGTCTCTGCGCGCTGTTCAGAGAGTGTCTGGTTGAACGCATCGTCGCCGTCGCTGTCAGTGTGCCCCTCAACACTGAAGTTAATTTCCGGATGTTCCTTCATTAGGGTGGCTATCTCATTTATTGCACCCATTGACTCAGGCTTGAGGGTTGCCTTGTTCACATCGAAGCGGATGCCGTTGGCAATGATTTTCCCGTCCTGCATGAAACGGTCGTAGTATTTGACTCCGCCCTCAGCGATGCGGATATTCCTGATATAATAATGGCTCTTGTCGCCGGAATGCAACGCACGGAATGATATACCTGTGGGATTAAAACCGAGATGGGGTATGTTTATCAATCTTGTGTCATTGAGATATGCCTTCAGCTTGCCATTGGTATATGCTATTGCCACATGAGCCCACTGATTGTTTACTTTATTTCCTCCGGGCAGTTTGCTTGAGGCAGGACTGAATTCCATTCCGTCACCCCACACATCAAGATAGGTCCTTCCTGACGGCGAACCCTGGTTCTTTTTGTCAAAAAGATAGACTGAGATAGCATCATGAGGTATGTAGGCGTCAAACTCTACTGTGAAGATATCAGGAAGGTAGTCCTTGCCCGGATCCTTAATATAAGGGACGATAGTGGAGCCATACTCTCTGAACATAATGACATTTTCGCCATCCAGGGAAGCCACCTCGATACTCCCGTCGTCGAGATCCCATCTTGAGGGGAACTCTCCGTTTTCCTCCCCTTCGAGGTTATCTTCGAAGATCACCTTGTCGCCTGGCACGAAATCGTACTTTGCCCAGCTAAGGGCAGGTCCTGACTCCCCGTGACCGATGCCATCTGCATTGGTCTCGCCGGCCTCTTCCGCTTCGGCATCCGTGTTCGTGCTCTCTTTTTTGGTTTTCTTTTTGAAGAGACCTCCAATGCCCTCCTCTACCTTATCAAATCCTTTGTCAATAACCCTGTCGATGCCCCTGTTGACCCTCTGTTCGCCTTTCTTTTCGGCAGTTTTAACAGGGTCCTTGATCTGAGCTGTTGCAGGATCAGTCATGCCTAGCAGCAATCCGGCCGCAATTAAAATGAATAAAATTCTTTTCATAATCTCATCTTTTAAACTTTATTGTTTCGTTGAATTTGTTTATTGCCTCAACCCTGTTTCCAGCCTCCAGCTTTTTATAGATCCTTTTCAGATGGTACTTAACTGTTTCGGGAGACCTTTCAAGAACCATGGCCACCTCCTTGTTGATCAGCCCTCCCTTGATGAGTAGCATGATCTTTTCTTCCTTCTGGGTTAACTTTGGCTGGTTCTTCACGCTGGTAGCAGGTTTACGAGAATAAATTTCGTAACCAGTTGATAGTGATGTACTACCCTAAAGGGTAGTTTTGACATAATTGCATTAAAAATTGATAGGGGAAGTGAGGTCAGACGGCAGGATTCTCCTCGGCAGAGGCCTTGCGAAGAGCCTGGACCCGGTTTTTTACGTCAAGCTTGAGGTAGATGTTCTTGATATGGAATTTAACAGTGTTTGTTGACACGAACAGCCTTTCCGCGATCTCCTCATTAGTCAGGCCCTCCATGATCAGGTCCATGATCTCAGCTTCACGCCGGGTGAACCGGAACTGTGCCATCAGCAACTCAATCCTTTCAATGCCTGATGGCGGATGATTATTTTCCACAGCCCTGCTTCCCTTCAACATAAGCATATAGTTCTTCATTTCGAGGACCATATTGCTGATCCGGGCATCCTTGCTCTTGATGACCTGCATGCTGATGATGGCTCCTGCTATGCTTAGAAGCAATATCCCCAATAACAGGAATCGCTGCAACCTTATTTTCTGTGACCTGATCTCGTTTGTCTTATTGAGTATCTCAATCTCTTGTTCTTTCTTCTCAGTCTCGTAACGGGTGAGGATCTCAGCAATATTTTTCCTCTTTGTCTCATTGAACAGACTGTCTTTCAGTGAAACGGATTTTTCGAAATGGATCAAAGCTTTCCGGTAGTTTCCCATTGCGCGGTGCGCCCGGTATCTTGACTGCTCTATACCCTGACATTCCGCCTGCCATATATCTTTGCAGATGTTAGTCGCTGAGTCAAGATATTCAAGAGCTCTCTCATACTTCTGCATACTTATGTAATAGTTGGCAATACTGCGAAATGAAGTCAGCATGCCGAATGTGTCATTATACTCCTTGTCAATCTTCAGCCCGATCAGTTTATTTCTGAGAGCTTCTTCATAATTTCCCTGAAGTTCATTGACAGAAGCCAGGTTGTTATGTCCGGCCGAAATACCCTGGTAGTAGTTATTTTCAGAGGAAACACTTATGAGTTTATTGTAATAAATGGCAGCAGAATCAAGCATATTGTCAAGCTCGTACAGATAGGCCGTTTCGTTGTATATATTTGCAACCGTTTTAAAGGGGGTGTTCCCATCAGTCAGTTCAAATGCCAGCCTGCAATAATGGCGGGCTTCCGAATAACGTCCGAGGAGCCTGATTATCTGGGCCATATTGCGATAGCTCTCCGCAAGGCCGGCCCGGTCGTTAAGCGCTTCCCGGATGACCAGGGCTCTATGGAAATAGTAAAATGCAGAATCATAATTGCCGGAATATTCATGTGACGTGCCCACATGATTGAGCACTGTACTTATGAGGGCGCTGTCAGGCACATTGCCGGCCTGTGCAAGCGCCAGACGGAAATAACTCAGCGCCTGATCATCCCTGTTTTCCATTGAAAGGCATCGGCCTATACGATCATTGAAGAGAGCCTGGTGACGCAAGTCATTATCATCAGTTGCTAACTTCAGGGCTTCCGTGTAGATCAGCCTTGCATCAGCATATTCTCCTTCAGCTTCAAGCGCTTCAGCATCACGACTTTTCTGGATATATAGCGGAGTTATACCCTGGGAGTTGATAAAAGTTACAGGAAGCAGCAACAGAATTATTGTCATCAGCACTTGAATTCCCGAAAAACTGGATTTGTACAGCATAGTTTATTTTTCCTTCAATCTTTTCAGTGGAACGAAACGCACCGGTTCCAGTCGTTGCTCTGTGATCCTTCCCTTCCGTTTTGTGAGCACTATCAGCTGCTGCACGGTAGCCGGATCCCCTACCGGCATCACAAGGCGTCCGCCTTCAGCCAGTTGCTCCTTCAGCGGATCGGGGATATGGTCTGCTGCCGCGGTGACAATGATTATGTCAAAGGGAGCATGTTCAGGCCACCCCCTGTATCCGTCGCCGTACCTGGCCACAATGTTCCCATAGCCCAGGATCTTTAGTCGTGCTGCAGACTCGCGTGCCAGCTCAGGAACAATCTCAATCGTATAAACAGTATCAACTATCTCAGCAAGCACTGCAGCCTGGTAACCCGATCCGGTGCCTATTTCCAGCGCAATCTTCCCTTTGGCCGGCCTTGCCAGCTGGGTCATATAGGCCACAATGAATGGCTGCGATATTGTCTGGCTGTAGCCTATCGGCAGTGGCCGGTCGCTGTAAGCCTCTGAGGAGTATGATGGCGGCACGAAGAGATGGCGTGGTACCGTGCGCATAGCCCGCAGCGTGCCGGGGTCACTGATGCCCCTCGCCTCTATCTGCGTCCTGACCATATGGTTACGCGTACGTGTGTAACGGTCATCCTCCTGGCACAGGGCAGTGAGTGAGATGAGGGTCACTATGATCAGCAGGCTCTTCATGAAATTGACTGATACAAGTTAAGAAAAAATGGAGAGAGCGGGAGTCTCTTCCTGAACTCTGCAGAGCCGGCCAAAGTCAGAGGAGTCCGTAACTCCTGATCGGCATTCTGCTTTTTCTTATTTGCCGCATCTTGCTATCTGCTAAACGGCATAGTTTTTTTTGCCTCTTTTATATATTTTCATAACATTAAAATCCGCATTACTGATCCCGGGCGTTGACAGATGTTAAATTCTGCTCAGCAGGGCACATGTGGCTTTCCCGGCAAAACAGGAGATGCTATCCGACATTATAAACTTAACTATTCGCGGATGAAGAAACTGGTAATATTAACGGGCGCCGGGATGAGTGCCGAGAGTGGAATAAAAACATTCCGTGACAGCGGAGGTCTCTGGGAGCAATATAATGTTGAGGAGGTAGCATCAATTGATGGATGGTACCGCAACCCGGATCTGGTACAGAGGTTTTACAATGAACGTCGCCGGCAATTGGAGAAGGCCGTTCCGAATGAAGGCCATAAAGGCCTTGTTGCACTTGAGGAGCTGTATGATGTTCATATAATTACCCAGAACGTGGATGACCTCCATGAGAGAGCCGGCAGCAGCAGGGTCCTTCATCTTCACGGATTGCTGACCCAGGCCCGCAGCACCAGGAACCCTGACAGAATCATTGATATTGGCTATCGCGATATTAACCCCGGTGAGAAAGCTGATGACGGTTCACCCCTCAGACCGAACATCGTATGGTTCGGGGAGGCGGTCCCGGCCATGGAAGCGGCGGCAGACATAGCCTCACAGGCAGACCTGTTTGCAGTGATAGGAACATCGCTCAATGTCTATCCTGCAGCGGGACTGATACATTATGTTCCGGTCACCACTCCGCTGTTCCTGATAGATCCGAAACCCGTATCGGTATATACCAACCACAAGGTTGACTATATTGCAGAAGGGGCTGGGAGGGGGGTAGCCATCCTGGCTGAAAAACTGGGTTCTCCTGCCTCCTGATCAGGAGTGGCCACCAACGACTATCCTCATGATCCTCAGGTTGAGGACGATGAACATGATTATCTGCTTGAGGATGCTCCTCCGCCAGAATTTGGTAGCCTTTGTCGGGATAGGAGGGTAGGATTCGTCGTAATACCCTCTGACTATATTCTTTGCCATATTCTTTATTTTTCTGTTTGACATCAACTATTCGGGAAGTAACCACCAGAAGGGGTAGCCTTTTGCTTTATGCAGGAAGAGATAATGCAGCACCAGCTTGATCCAGTGACCGGCCAGGCCTATCTCACCAACGGTATAGGTCAGGTCGCGCCCCCACTGTGGATACTTCTGCCAGTCAGGCACAATGGGGAACACGGTCATAGTGGCGGCCTGACCTCTGAACAGACCATAGCCAGCTGACACGATACATGCTGCGCCCATTTTGCCCATGGATGCCTTATGTTTAAACTCGGTCTGACCCTTGTTTATCAGTGCTGCAAGATTCAGGGCTATAATCTTGCCCGTTACGCCCGATGGCATGCCTGTCCTGGGAGGGGCAGGGGTAATGAGCAATCCGCCCGGGCTTTTCATGGGTTTGGAGATCTGGTGGGGCGGGGCGAAAGCAATTCCCGGGGCGAAATGGTTTGGGTAGGCAGGATTCCGGTAGATTGATGGCCAGTCGTCTATCTCCCAGTCCTCGAAGGGTTTGCCGGAGTAGTCAGCATCGACCTTCATGAACCCGGAGGGAGTGAAGAGGGCATCATTTATATCCTGGCCCTCTTTGCCATAGGCTTTCAGTCCTGCCCCCGAGAATGCCGGTATCAGCATGGCGAAGTCAAAATTCTGAGTCCGCTGCTGGCCATCGAGAGTCTCGTAGTGGACTACACCTTTTTCCACCTTGGTGACGCCGGCGCGTTTGATCCACCTTATGCCGTATTCTGCCAGCACTGATTCGGAAAAGACCTTTGTGGGAGTTACATAGCCGCCTCTCTTGATGAAAGCGCCTCCCATGCCGAAATCACCCAGCTCATACTCATTGGTGAGCCACACCATCTCAGCCCTGTCAAGTAGTTTCAGGCGCCTGATCTCATATGCCACATTAAGAGCATATTCAAAAGCTGCTCCCTGGCAGGTGGCTGTCGGATGACCCGTGCCGAAGAGCAGGGTCAGCCTTTCTCCTCCCTTCATCCGCTGAATACAATTCTGCAGCGCCTCCCAGCTCTCAGCGGCATGGTCATAGGTACAGACCGAATGGGTGAATCTGCCCGGCCCTAGACCTTCAGTGGCATCAAAAGCCAGCCTGGGGCCGGTGGCATTGATAAGGTAGTCATAGTCAATGGTGGCCTTTTCTCCTTTGCGGGAGGGTTCGGTGTATTCAACCGTCACAAATGCCCTTTTTTCAGATGCATCACCCTCGGGATGGAGCTCCAGTGCCTTGGCCTGGACAAACTGTATACCCCATCTTTTGTATAATGGCGGCAGCCTGAACCTGACCTGGTCAACGCTCATTTTCCCGATGCCAACCCAGATATTGGAAGGTACCCACTGGTAATACTCTGAAGGGCTGACAACAACAACTTCATGCCTGCGCGGCAGTTTCCGGCGCAGATGGGCGGCAGCAGTATGTCCGGAGATACCTGCGCCAAGCACAATTATTTTTGCCATGAAAAAATGATTTAGTTAAGGTTTCACTCTTCCCAAATCTAAACAATTATCCTCAAGCACTCAAAGCAGTGACCCGATTTTTTCTCTCATAACTTTTTTTAACAACCCTTCTGCTCAACAGTGGTTTGTCTCTCTTTTGTTTCCGGGTATTAATTCATAGCTTGGCGGATCAAAAAAAATCAACATAAACTATATGAAGAAAATTTTCCTTCCCTTATTGCTGGTCATGCTGGCATCAGGCATACAGGCGCAGCACAACAAGGTTGTTGACCGCATCATTGAGCTTGGTCAGACGGACAACCGTACAATGCATCATCTAGATGTGGTATCAAACCGTTTCGGAGGAAGGCTGGTGGGTTCCGATGCCTATGAAAACGCAGCGGAATGGTGTGCTTCACAGTTCAGAAGCTGGGGCATGGAGGTCATCATGGACGAGGCAGGCACCGTTCCCGTGGGATTCAACCGCGGACCCTGGTTCGGAAGAATGCTTTCAGATAACGGCATGATACTGCATTTTGCCACACCCTCTTATACAGCAGGCACGAAGGGCGTCCAGCGAGGCCATGTGCTCCTTGAACCGAAGAACAGGGATGAATTTGACAGGATGAAAGGAGCCCTGAAAGGAGCCTGGGTGCTGATAGGGGGTAAGAACCAGGGATGGCCGGTTGACTGGTCACCGGCAGCCGACAGCACCAGGGCATCAATAATAGCCTTTAACGACTCAGTGGCAAAACTCAACAGGGAGATCACACGTGAGAACATGATGAACAGGGCCATTCCCCCGAAAGAACTCCATAAGCTGAAAGAAGAGCCGGCACTCTTCTACCGCGAGATGTGCGAGGCAGGGATCCTGGGCGTCATCCAGTCATCAGAGGTACCAATCAGGGCACTTTATGACAGGAAAAACATTGACAGGATGACTTTTGACAATCTTCCTGTTGTATGCGACATAAAGCTTGATGAGCACCAGTATGCTGTTATTGAGCAGATGGCTAAAGAGAGAAGATACTTCCTGCTTGAGTTTGACATACGCAATCACTTCAAACCCGGTCCGGTAAAGTACTACAGCGTTATAGGTGTCATCAAAGGAAAAAAATATCCGGATGAATATGTAATGATGGGAGGTCATCTTGATGCTTTTGACGTTGCTACCGGAGGTGTTGACGACGGATCAGGACTGAGTCCCACGATGGAGGCGGCACGTCTTATCATGGCTGCCGGAGGCAAGCCTGACCGCACCATACTGGCATGTCTCTGGGCTGCGGAGGAGTTTGGGCTGATAGGCTCGAAGCACTGGGTGCAAACCAATATGGATAAGCTGCCGAAGATATCAAATTACTTCAATCGCGACGGGGGGCCGACACCCATCCTGGGAATAACCGTACCGGAGGCCATGTATGACGATTTTGAGAAGATATGCAAGCCACTTAATACAATTAATCCGGACTTCCCCTTTACGCTTAAGAGGAATACCAGTCCACCCCGTCCCCGGCCAACCACGGCAGGCGGTTCTGACCATGCATATTTCGCCATGAATGGTGTGCCCACGCTTCGCTTTGATGAATCCGATGTTAAAGGGTACAACTTCAATTACGGTGAGATTTGGCACACCGAGCGCGATACCTGGGACAAGAGCATTGCTGAATACCAGGAGCATACATCAGTTGTGACCGCCGTGGTTGTATATGGCCTGGCAACCCTTGATCACCTTCTCTCACGGGAGGGTCTGTACAAAGAGCCATAAGAATAAATACAAAATGATATATCCGGGGGGATGAAAAGGCCTGGTCTTACATTGGCCGCCCTGGTGATTTCGACAACACACTGGTCTCAAAGGCAGACATCAGGGTGAATAATTGATTAATTCTTAACTTTAACCTGAAGATAACCGTCAGCATACGTAGATAAAGGATGATTCAGAATGATAAACGAATCGTCAAAAAAATATGCCATCGTCACAGGGTCCAGCCAGGGGCTCGGCCGGGCATTGGCAGAAGAGCTGGCAGCGAGGGGGCATAACCTGTTGCTGGCGGCTCTGCCGGATACAGGACTACCGCAGCTTTCGGCGGATCTGGCGGAGAGGCATAGTGTGTCAGTACACTTTATTGAAACGGACCTGATGCGCATGGAGACTCCCCGCGAGTTGCTTGATTATATAAGTGTCAACAGCCTTGAACCGGATATTCTAATCAACAATGTAGGTATCGGTCACGGAGGTGAGATTGGCGAATACACCGACTCAGAGATAGAAGAGAGTGTTTTCCTGAATATCAGATGCACATCACTGATGGTCAATGCCTTTGTCGGTGAGCTAAAGGAGCGGGGCCGGGCTTTCATTCTGAACATCGGAAGTTTTGGCGGATTCATGCCGGTGCCATTCAAGAGCATCTATACTGCGACCAAGGCATATATTTATCATTTTTCCCTTTCCATCAGGGAAGAATTGCGCGGTAAGGGGATAAGTGTGAGCGTGGCTATGCCGGGGGGCATCATAACGAATCACCGTGTAAGGGAGAGGCTGAAGAAACTGGGGCCCTTTGTGCGGATGAATGCCATGGAGCCTGACAGGGCTGCCAGGTATATCATTGACCATATGCTCCGGGGGCGGAGCGTCATCATCCCGGGATGGACAATGAGGGTTGGATACTTTATCAGCTCCTGCCTCCCTTACAGGTTGCTTATGCTGTTGACAGGCAGGATGTTCAGGGGAATAAACTGAAATCGTAAAGTATCTTTTCAGTAGTATTATTCACTGTGGCGTGCATAGTGTAGAGCGCCTTTTATTTTGCTTTTACCGGATTCTGAGGTTCCATGTTACAGTGTAAGTATATTCCGTCCCGTCCTGTTCGGGATCAAACTGCTTAGGGTCATATATGGCCTCTGTCATGTCAGTGATACTGACCGATGTTGATTCTTTGGAGGAGCTCCATGATATATCACCATGCAAATGATTGATATCCTTTATCTTAAATCTGGCATCAGATCCTGTAAGGTTGATTGAGCCGGTTGAGTTGTCCCATGTACAACCAGTGTCCTTACTGTAGGATTTAGTTCTTGTCTGTATGGGAACATTCTCAGTCGGAGTTCCTATGTCATACCAGCTTACCAATCCAAACTGACCAAGCTGGTCCGCAACTACCTTATTATCTGTTGGGAACAGGTTTGTAATCAGAATAAGACCCTGCAATGATTCCTGTGGAAAATCTCCTGAACCAAATTTCTGATAATTTAGTCCGGAACAACTGCAATCACCGCTGCAGTAACATTCTTCGTTATGACGCCAGGTGCCGGATACCTCGTGGGGGCCGTATATTGTAATTGGCTGGCCTTCCATACCCACCATCTGCGGGATGGGCTTGAAGATACCGTTGAATGATACTGTTTGCTTCCCTACATTTTTTATTGAGTAGTTGCGGCCGTCCTTCGTGTAATCCCAGGTTTTGGTTACGGTGATTGTTCCCGAATAGCCCTCTTTGATAAGTGCTATATCCACCGAACCTATTACATCCTGTATCTCAACATTTGTCATTGATATTGTTACGGGATCTTTAATAATACATCCGTTATAAACTGTCAGGTGATCAAAAGTAGTCTTGTCAGGATCCGGGGCTTTATACTCAATTGTGACCTGGCCTTCCTCGCACATGAATGAATAGAATTTGGCGTCTTCGCCCAACTCACAACAGGGTGTACCATTGATAATCGATCCAAAATCAACCTTTACTGCAAGTCTTTGCCACTTTTGGGGTTTCTCCCCTTTTTCATCGGTCACATTGAAGGTGATCCGTTTCGTTTTTTCAGGATCCACCTGTACTACTTTACTTTCGAATTCTGCTTTTTTGGGAGTCTTCTCATAATCAAGAATTATCTCTTTCAGATTACTGAAATTCTGTGAGAAAAGAGTAATATAAGGTTCATCAAGGTCTCCGTCTCCTTCCCATACGGAAGTAGAAGCCTCTTTGACAACTTCACCCCAGAATGGATTATAAAGTTGTATTGTGAAGCGCCATTTGCCAATTGCATAGCCTGGTTCATAGTGTCTGGCGCCTGGCATGGTATTCTCATCAATATACGCATCTTCCCATTCTCCGGGAATTATTTTGTCGATTGACAGAAGTTCAAGTTTGCCCTTCCATATATAGTCAGCGCCTTTTCTTGCCTCTTCGTCAGAAGGATAATCAGGCTGTGTTTTTGTGGTAGCTGCCTTCATATTTTCAGTGAGACTGTCTACTTCCTGGTTTCCTTCCCAGGATCTTAATTCTACAGGAAGGGGACATCTCCCCAACTCATGAGCCCCGGTCTTATTGATCATACTGTTCCAGAGTAATGAAATTGCTAATGACAGATCACGTTCCTGCCCTTCAGGCATCGGGAATGTCGGAAACATAAGTATTCTCTGGCAGCAATATTCCTCCTGAGCCAGTACATTTATCTGGATATTCAGCATCAGGAATAAAATGACCGACTTTTTGAATTGAATACTTCTCATCTTAAGGGTTAGGTTATTTCTTTTTTATCCTGTTTAGATTCCAGTTCCAGGTGGCCCCGGGGACAAATCCGGAAGAGGGCAGAACCAATATGGGGCCCGAAGCAGGTTCTGACCAGTGACCATTGACAGAGCTGTCATCTGTCTGGCCTTCATATTCAAAGCCTGCATAAACACTCCATGGTTCTGTCGCCAGTGTATATCGGGCTCCTTCCGAGCTGGTTACTTCGGTTTTGCCTTCAATTCCGGGAAAACGAATCTCAGCCTGAAGTATGTAATTCTTCTTTTGCGGCTCGATTGTAAGAAGGATGTTGGAGAAGCTTTCGGGGTCCATCATCTTGTCGCCCCGCCATGTCTCAACGGTTTTTGTCCAGTCTCCGTGATGGTCAGTAACGACAGTAACCTTTGTCACTGATGCTGAGAAGTTACCTGACAGGGGTTTGGCCTCGAACAGCTCTGACTTGCCCTGCGTGTCGGTTATGGTGCGAAGATATTTGGCAGCGACATTTATTGATGCGTTCTCAACCACATCGACCTTTTTATAGATTGTGCTGTAGGTTGATTTTGCTTCATCTTCCCAGTGAACCTGTCTCTCATACATTATTGTGCCATTGACATCGCCTTCCTCTTTTCTGACTGTTACAGTTGCTTCGCTGGCAAGCGTTTCAGGATATCCGGAAGGGGTATAGGAGGCCTTGATCCTTATCCTTTTATCATTTTCGCCGGCCACATAGTCAATAAAAGCAACCCCGCCTTCATCAAGAGTGATCTTCCCTGATTCATGGCTTATTGTTCCGTCAATAATCCCGGAAACCTGAACATCCACCTCCCTGCCTTCGCATGAGAGTATCTCTGTACCGTCAGGATCAAGTTCGTGCATGTCAATCTGTATCGTTGTCTTTTCACCAGCGTTGATAATCTTGCGGTCAGGGTCAACCTCGAGTTCTAGACCCAGGACCTTGATTTCGCCTTCAACCTCAATCAATGAGTTGTTACCTATGCCGCATGTCTTGAATCTTGGTGTTTCAAATGAAGGTTCAAAGCCTTTCTTAACTTTATACTGGCCAATGGCCCCATAATGTTCACTTGTAAATACCGTTGAAAAAATTCCCCAGTCAAACCCGATCTGACACCTGTTACCGGGGTCATCTTTATATTCCAGGCGTTCCATTTCCTTCAGGAAATAGACCGGCTGACCATGGAATTTATCATACACATATTTACCATGACAGTTTTTCACCTTTATATAGATCTCCATTTTTCTTGCGTCCTCGTCGAGCAGTGAAAGGTGTTCCTTCTGGTACCTGATCTCCATTTGCGGGTTTCTGGCGGGTGCAGGATGTTTGACTTCCCAGTTATGGATAGTCAGGTCCAGCGGGGAGTTATAATGGTAGATGAGGTTCTTGATAAGCTGATATATATTGGTTTCGATCGCTTTTTCAATAGAAATTATGTAAGTCATAAGAGGAACGCAGGGGGAGCAGACAACCAGTGAGCTGTACATTAAAAATGCAAGTTGCGGGTCATAGACCGGGGCCCTGTATTCTTTTACTTCCCAGCCTGTTACCGGATCAACATACTTTACTTCATATGCTGGGATTCTCTCTTCTCCGTCAACGGTCCAGGGATACAGCGAGAACCTGAACTCCATATCCATATCTTCATTGGAGCCCGGGGTTACCCGGAAGAATTCAAGGTTGTCATACCCGGCGCTGTTGAGTGTTTGAAGGATATATGATTCAATCTCACCTGCCCATTCTGAAGCAGTAAGGTTTTTAGCATGGGTTGTATTGAGGTAGCCGGCTGTGGTATCAGCTGCGAAGATTTCGTTCAGGTATACTCCTATCCTTAGCTTCGGACACCCGGAATCCTGAGAAAACAGTATTTGTATATTTGATATACCGAAGACTGCTAAAATACAAATGGTCTTCTTTATCATTATCATGCATTTATGATATCTGTAAAAGCATATGTAAGCCATCCGGTTAAGTAGTTGTTGTATAACTCGCAAATTCTGTTTTCAATAGCAAAAGGGGAGCTGCTGTGGTTGGGAAGAACAGAAACAGGCTCAATGCTGTTATAGCAAAGCTCCCCTTTTTGATGCTGATGGCACTCATCGTTTTGTTAGTCAGAGGCGTTCAAACTCCACGTCTTCACCGGTATCCTCAGTGTCACCGTCAAGATTACGGTCCCGAACCAGCCAAAGATAATCCTCATCGGCTACGAACTCGCCCTGTACGGTCTCCTTCAGGTACTGCATGTAGGTACTGTAGGTTGATGATCCTTTCTGGAACCACTCCACTGAAGCGGTGCAATTCTGCTGGTTGTCCCTGATACATTCCCCTACTGCTGTCAGCCTGAATGTCATCTCATTGCCGCTTACATCAAGATCACCCTTCATCGCAAGCAGAGATCCTATCTCAGATGAATTATCAGCTTTGAGTACATAGATCTCTTCAAAGGTTGACTCGGTGAGGGTGAGGGTGGTTATTCCATTGAATACCATTTCTCCTGCATAGATTTTATCCGTGTACTGCCATGTGCCCACATATAAGGGGTCTTCCCTGAACCAGTCGCAGGAAGGGACAGATGCCATTCCGGCTAAACAGAGGAGCATTATAAGCTTCCATGTAAAATGTTTTGTTTTCATTGGTGTCTTCTCCTGTTTATTGATAAGCATATGAAATACAGCATTCCTTAATCCTCAAGACCATTGAATTTTGCTGCTCTAAAAACCGGTTAAAATCCCGGTATCTCGTTGAATGTAATGTTGTCGGGTATCCTGAAGTATTTGGCAGCCACCGGCACATTGGTTTTAATGGAGGTCACCTCCTGGCTTGAAACGATGGTGCCCAGGTTCATCTCCATTTTCATCATTATTCCTTTCCATATAAGCACTTTACCCATGTCACCTTTAAAAACTGTGCACTCTTTCCCCTGGAAGTTCTCCGTTCCACTCTGTGTCATTCCCATCTGTTCATACATATCGGCCATGTATTTTAGAATATCTCCGCCGGATAGTTCCATCATCTTTTTTGCCATTGGATTCTTTGCCTTCATTCCCTGGCTGGAGTTCAGATCCCACATATACTGATCTTCACCAAGGGTAAGAGACCACCCCTTGCTCTCCTCGCCCTGTTGCACGATCTCTGCGTAAACTGCGCTCTTCACCCCGTAGTCGTCAAAGTACTGGGTTGATTTACCGGTCTTGTCACCTGAGTAGGTGTATTCAATTATTCCTGATTTCACGCCCAGCGGTTTGCCCTTGCTGCCGGCATCAGGTTCATTGGTTTCAGGCTCTTCGGCCTGGGCTTCTGCCATTTCATTAGCTGCCTTATTATCAATTCCGGCAGGATTGTTTTTCGACCCGCAGCCGCTCATCAGACATATTGCAGGTACCAGCACGATCAAGGTAAAAAATGTACTTGTTCTCATCATATCATAATGTATGGTTCATTTTTCAGGCAATTGCATAAAAAAATTATTTCGGTGTCTGTGTGACAGTAAATTTGGCTCTGCTCTCATACCTTCACAAACTCAACCCTGCGGTTGTTGGCTTTGCCCTCAGCTGTGGCGTTGGTATCGAGCGGTTTGCTCTCACCCCAGCCTTTCGAGGTCATGCGGCTGCCATCAATGCCAAGACTCTTGAGTGCCTCAACCACAGTTCCGGCACGTTGCTCGGAGAGTGTCTGATTGAATGAGCCATCCCCGTCGCTGTCAGTATGCCCCTCAACACTGAAACTGACCTCGGGATGCTCTTTCATCAGGGTGGCAATCTCATTGATGACACCCATTGATTCGGGCTTCAAAGTGGCCTTGTTTACATCAAAACGGATACCGTTGGCAATGATCTTTCCGTCCTGCATGAATCGGTCATAATACTTCACACCACCCTCTGCAATCCTGATATTCTTTATGTAATAGTGGGATTCCTCTCCTGCATGAAGCGCACGAATAGATATACCAGTAGGATCATAACTCAGCCTGGGGATATTGATCAAACGGGTCTCGTTTATATATGCCTTCAGCTTGCCGCTGGTGTATGCAATTGCAACATGTATCCAGCTGTTCTCAAGGTTCTCTCCACCGGGCAGATCACTTGATGCCGGACTAAGTTCCATCCCGTACCCCATAATATACAGTTGTTTATGCCCGGCAGGGGCATTCTGGTTCTTATCATCAAACAGGTAGACCTGTATGTGATCATGCGGGATGAAGGCATCAAACTCAACAGTAAAAATATCAGGGAGGTAGTCAGATTCAGGATCTTTCATGTAGGGGACAATGGTTGATCCGTATTCCCTGAACATGATCACGTTTTCACCGTCAAGGACAGCTATTTCGACACTTCCGTCGAACAGATCCCATCGCGACGGGAACTCACCGTTTTCTTCACCAATCAGGTTATCCTCATAGATCACTTTGTCACCGGGCACAAAATCATATTTAGACCAGCTGAGGACCGGATCTGCCTTTTTACGGCCTGCTGTTCCGGATTCATCCTGCCGGCCGCTCCCGGCATCTTCTTCTGGTCCTTCACCATCCTCAGCCTTTTTGTCCTTCTTTTTTTTCAGGAGGTTGCCTATGCCTTCCTCCAGCTTGTCATATCCCTTGTCAATGACATTATCAACACCTCTGTTTGTTCTGTCAACCCCCTCTTCCTTGGCTTTTTTGACAGGATTCTTTATCTGAGCCTGAACTTCAGGGGAGAAACAGAAAAGAAGTGCAATAATCACCGAAAAAATCACTGAGTATTTCATGGCCTGTAGTTTTTATTAAAGCAAATTACAGTCACGGCCCGGTCCGGGCAACAGCAGTTGAGTAAAGAAGGGTTTTGAGTTAGTATCCGGGGTATCCGGATAGGTTTTGGCCGCCATGGGCGGATGTCTTGCAGTCCTGCAGTCTTGCGGTCATGCAGTCCTGTAGGAACGCAACGGAGATCCCGGTCCGCCGGCTGGTGGATCGGGGCGGTCATGCGGTCTGTCGCTACGATTGGTCTGAAGTCTGAAGGTCTGAGGTCTGAAGGTCTGAGGTCTGAAGTCTGAAGTCCCGACACCCTTCGGGCATCGGGATTTCGTCTCCTTCGGAGCCTCAATCTGAAGGTCAATGCAGATCAGGTGACCTTTATTCGTAAAGATGATCACTGAGCGCCTGCAGCACTTTCTGCTTCAGTACAGGAGAAACGGGGATGCTGGTGCCGTCCTTAAGCTGTATATAACCACCATCATGCTTATAAAACTTGTCAATATAGTTCAGATTCACCAAATGCGACTGGTGCACCCGGATCAGTCCTGTTCCGCTCAGCATGGCCTCGTATTCCTTTATCGTCCGGGAGACCATGATCTTTCTCCCTCCTGCCAGGTAGAAATGAGTATAGTTGCTCTCGGCCTCGGCCCTGATTATATCATTCACGGCAATCAGTTGCAGCGCTTCAGCTGTACGCAGGATTATCCTTTTAAGGACTTTCTTGCCCCGGAGATTTTCGCCCAGTGCCAGCAGCTTTAACTGCTCCTCCTCGTGGTTTATTATCTCACGGGCCTTGTTGATTGCGGCCTTCAGCTCCTCCTCATCAACCGGCTTGAGGATGTAATCAAGTGCACTGACCTTTATTGCATCAAGGGCATACTCCTGGTGACCGGTAATGAAGATGGTACGGAAACGTACCGGATCAGCTTTGCTGAGCAGATCAAAACCAAGTCCGTCCGGCAATTCAATGTCCAGGAAGAGTATATCGGGATGATATTCCTTAACGGCAGCAAGACCTTCTTCAACTGAGCCTGCAGCAGCCAGGACTTCAATATCCGGAAAGCTTTCTGCAAGCAGCTTTGTGATGGTTTTCCTCACTGCCGGTTCGTCGTCAACGATAATTACTTTCATACGATATATCGTTATCAGGCAAAGGCCTTTCTGTATGGCAGCATCATCACCACCTTTGTACCCGTGGCGGTTCCCCCTTCATACAGGTCGGTTATCTCATAACTGATCTGTTTCTCTTTTAGTATCTTACGGAAGTGTTCAAGCCGCTTTTCTGTAAGTTTTGTTGATATTGACTGTTTTTTGACTGAAGTACTGATCTCAGCCGCCTTCTGACGTCCTATACCGTTATCCGTGATTTCAAGCATGATCAGTCCGTTTCGCAGGCTGTAGCTTACATTGATACGGCCGTTCTCCCTTCCCGGCAGGATGCCGTGTTCAATTGAATTCTCCACACAGGGCTGAGCCAGCATAGGAGGTATGGAGATATTTTCAGGGTCAATCTGCCTGTCAATCTCTATTTTATACTCAAATCCATTTTCAAACCTGAGCTGCTGAACCTCAAGATACAGTTTCAGAGTCTCAACTTCATTTTCCAGCGAAACATACTCCTCCCGTGAGTTTTCAAGGATATTCCTCATGAGCCTGGCTATCCTGGTGAGAAAGGCATTGGCCTTCTGTGGCTTATCCGTCATGATGAGGTCCTGTATCGCGCAAAGCGAATTAAATATGAAGTGGGGATTCATCTGGGCTCTCAGCAGTCTCTGTTCCAGATCGATCTGTGTGTATTTCGACTTGAGCCGTGTATGTCTGAGATAAAGCATCGCGAAGAGAGCTGCAAGGGCGAACATCACGCCAAGGCTGGTGAGCAGGGTACGCTGTTGCCTGATTTTGTTCTCACTGATGAGCCTTTCCTGCATCATCTCATATTCAGCCGCTTCCTGCTTCTTATCATAGTTATACTGGAGCTCCATGCGGGTCACCTGCTTGAGGAACTCATCATTGCTGATTGAATCGCGCAGCAGCATATGTTCCCTGAGGTACTCGTATGCCTTGTCCTTGCGACCTGTCCTGAAGTAAAGGTCGCTCAGCAGCAGCGAGGCATCAGAAACGGTCAGTGGAAGACCCTTTTCCTTGCCAAGGGAGTATGCCCTGGTGCCGTTAGCCATGGCCTGACTGTATTTACCCAGCGACTGTTCAATATTTGCCAGGGTCACATAATATTCAGGCGGCACGGGAGTGCCTGTTCCGGTGACCAGATCCATTGCCTGTTGCATGTACCAGTACGCTGAATCTGACTGCGACATGTAAAGCAAGGTGGAGGCGATGTTGTAACAGCTTGAGGCCTCGCCCGTGGGGTAGTTCATCTGCCTGTTGAGAAGGAGGCTTTTGCGGAGGTATACGAGGGCACTGTCAGATACGCCTCTGGCATTGTGAACCTGGGCTATTGTGTTGCATATTTTGCTGACTTCCCACAAATCGCTCCTTTTCTCCGAGAGAAGAAGATGCTTTCTGCAGAACTCCAGTGCCCGGTCATAGTCTTTCTGATAAAAGTATGCCAGCCCGATGCTGCCATAAGCGATTGACATTCCGGCAGTATCACTTTTCGCTTCCCACAGCTCAAGAGCTTCAAAATAGGAATCTATGGCCTGGCTGAACAGGGCCATCTCCTTGTAGAGATTTCCGAGGCTGTTGGTGGCATCTGCAAGTGGCAGCGTATCCCGGACCTCCCTGGCGGTGGCGACAGCTCTCTCAAGAAATCCTTTTGCTGCCTCAAGGTCCTGCCTCTGTCTTGCATGGTAGGAGAGGACATTAAGCGTGTTGATGATGCCGCGGTTGTCACCTGCCTCCTCAAAGCAGCGGAGGGCGCGGTTGGCATATTGCTCTGACGAGGGCACATCGCCCCTGAAGCTGTAAACGTAGGAGAGCCCGTAGCAAGCACGGCCCATTCCTGCTCTGTCTTCAGTTTCCTCATAGAGTGAGAGAGCCTGAGCGTTGTAGAAAAATGCGCTGTCACCCGGGTTATATTTTGCGAGGTAGGCCATGCCCAGAGCCAGGGAGGCGTCTGCAATGCCTTTTTTATAATCAAGCTTACGCGAAGCAGACATCGACTGGTGCGACATAATTACTGCAATGTCCGGGTTTCTCCGGGCTATGGCGTAGGCATCGGATGTGCTTTTCGCTATGGCAGAAGTGTCAGTCAGCTCCTGAGAAAAGAGGGACACCGCAGTCACTGTCAGCAGCAGCAAAAGTGACACCATGATCTTGCCTTTTAAATCTCTATCCATCGGATCACACCGGTCAGCTCCGGAGAACCAATTTCGTAAAAAAAGCAGTTCAGTTCAACTGCTTTATATTGAAATTATATCTATTCGCAGATTAAGCATGTCAGCCTGAAACAGTTTTCCGGATAATACTTCGCCGGCACCTGTGATAATCTTTATCACCTCGCATGCCTGCACTGCCCCGATTATTCCGGGCAGGGGACCCAATACGCCTGAAGGGCCTGCCTTATCTGCTAAGGTGAGGTGCATCTCCTCCGGGAACAGATCACGGTAGGAGGGGCCGTCACGATAGTTGAACACAGAAGCCTGTCCCGTGAACTCACTCACGGCGCCGTACACCAGGGGAATACCCTCCCTGATTGTCATGTCATTAAGGATATAGCGCGTTGTGTAGTTGTCACTGCAATCCACTGCCACATCATATCCTGCCAGGAGTGCGCCGGCGTTTTCCATCGTAAGGCGCACAGGATATGCTGTCACCTCAATCCCCGGATTGATGTGTCTGAGCTTTTCGGCTGCAGCCTCGGCCTTCGGCCTGGTTACATCACCGGTAACATAAAGTATCTGCCGTTGAAGATTGCCTGTACTGACCTCGTCAGGGTCAACTATTCCGAGCCTGCCAACCCCTGCTGCAGCAAGATACATAAGCAGGGGCGATCCCAGGCCTCCGGCACCGGTTACAAGTACTGATGCCTTTTTCAGCAACGCCTGGCCGTCTTCTCCGATCTCAGGAATCATCAGCTGCCGCTGATAGCGTATCAGTTCATCATTGGTTAGCGCTGTCATCACTGCAAAAGAATTAGTATCAATTCAGTCTGACCAGGTCTCTGTTTTCTCAAGCTGCCGTCTGACAAGCTCAATGAACTGCCTGGTATTGCACTCTTCATAACGTTCCCTGTCAAATTCATTTTCAGCGAAGTGTATCCCTGACTGGGCTATGGACTGTACTCTCCGTGCTATTTTCAGGATCTCACTTTCCAATTTCCATGTGATTCAATACAATGCTAACTTATGAAAAAAAGAGCGAAATCTTTTGATCAGTCCTTTCCTTCTTACACAAAAGGGTAATATTAACACTGAACGGTATGATTTTTGTGCGAAATCAGGGTAACCTAACTTCTGCAGTCATGAAAAAAGGGAAAATGAGCCGTGCCTTGCTCTTGCTTGCATGCATTACATCAATTTTAGTATCATGTGACAGACTAAAGGATGACCCGCCACCGGGTGATCCTGTGCCTGTTGACCTCACCCTCAAGCAAAAGGAGGTGGTTGATTCTGCCAACGCGTTTGCTTTTGATCTTTTCAGACCCATAATAGAGGAGGCAGACGGAGGGGAGAACCTGATGGTCTCTCCGTTCAGCATCACAAGTGCACTCTCAATGGTACTCAACGGCGCTGCCGGAGAGACTTTCAATGCTGTCAGGCATACTCTGAGGTATGATGAACAAACCCTTGAGGAGATAAACGAAACCTATCTCAAGCTGATGGAAGATATGGTTCCAGTTGATCCGAGGGTTACAATGGAGATTGCCAACTCGGTATGGGTTGAGAAAAGGCTGACAGTGAAACAGCCCTATATTGACGCCTTGAAGGCATGGTACCTGGCTGAGGCAAGAAATATTGACGTTTCAGACCCGGGCGCAGTGGATTTGGTTAACGGATGGATTGAGGATAAGACGCATGACAAAATCCGGGACATGCTTGATTACCTGAGCCCCGATCTGGCCATGCTGCTCATCAATGCCATATATTTCAACGGCAAGTGGAGGTACCAGTTTGACAAGAAGGAGACATCAGACAAACCGTTCTATATCACTCCCGATGCTCCGGTTAATGTCCCGATGATGTACCAGAAGGAGAACTTCGCGGTAACGCGAACTGATAATGCAACCCTGGTTGAACTTCCGTACGGTCAGGGGAACTACAGCATGGTTGTCATGCTTCCCGATGAGGGAGTATCACTAGCCAATGCGGCATCAACGCTGAATCCGGAGAGCTGGAGTCAGTGGATGCAGCAGCTTTCACATGGCACTGCAGAGGTGCAGCTGAGCCTTCCGAAGTTCGAATATGAATATAAGCGGAACCTGAACGATGATCTGAAGGCAATGGGTATGGGCATCGCCTTTACCGGAGCCGCGGACTTCAGTAATATTTCCGATCAGAGCATATTAATATCAAGGGTTCTTCATCAGACTTATATCAAGACGGATGAGGAGGGAACCGAAGCTGCAGCTGCAACAGTAGTGGAATTTGAATTGACCTCAATGCCTCCTGGTATTACTGTGGTCAATATCAACAGGCCGTTCCTCTACTTCATCAGGGAGAGCACCACAGGCACCCTGGTCTTTATGGGCCAGGTGGTTGATCCCAGGTGACAAAGGGTTAATCCTGCCGGTCTTTCCCTGGGGCCGGCAATAAGCATGCGCAAAAAATAAGACGCATGGATAATATTTTTGATGGGGAGACGGGGGGAAAGAGTGTTCCGGCTTATGCCGGGGCACTCTTCATTTTTAAGGCATTATATTTGTAAACAAATGTTTGTACCTTAACGGGATAAATATGAAAAGCAGCTTTTTAAACCTGGCAATTATTTTTGTTGCCGGAACAACAGGACAGATGGCATCATGTGAGAAACAGCCGGAGAGGACCCTGCCGTCCGATCCCGTGGAGATAGAGCTTACGCTCAAGCAGAGAGAGGTGGTTACCTCGGCCAACAGGTTCGCCTTTGACCTGTTTAAACCGGTTGTGGCCGGTGAGGAGCCGGGCACCAACATAATGATCTCTCCGTTCAGCATCACCAGCGCTCTTTCCATGACACTCAACGGCGCCGCGGGCGAGACCTTTGACGCTGTAAAAGCGTCCCTGCGATATGACGCGATGAGCCTGGATGAAGTCAATGATACCTACCGCAAGCTGGTCAGTGAGATGGTGCCGGTGGATGAGCGGGTTGTCATGGAGATAGCCAACTCAGTATGGGTTGAGAATCAGTTCCCGGTGAAGGATGAATTCATTGAAGCGTTGAAGAAGTGGTACCTGGCAGAGGCAAGAAATTTCTCCGTCTCCGATCCGGGGTCAGTGAATATCATCAACGGATGGATAGAGGAGAAAACGCATGACAGGATACAGAAGATGATATCACGGCTCGATCCTGATCTGGCTATGCTTCTAATCAATGCGGTATATTTCAACGGAAAATGGAAGCATCAGTTTGACCCTGAGCTCACAACCGACCGTCCGTTCTATATCTCATCAGGAGACCCTGTTAATGTGCCCATGATGTACCAGAAAGAGAAGTTCGCGGTGTCCAGCACAGACAGGGTCACCCTGGTTGAGCTTCCGTACGGACAGGGTAACTACTCAATGGTTGTGGCCCTGCCGGATGAAGGGATTACACCGGCGGAGATACTGTCCGGACTTGATGCAGGCAAATGGGAAGAGTGGATGCAGGGACTGTCGTACGGGCAGACAGAAGTGAGGCTCTACATGCCGAAATTCAAATATGAATACAAGCGCAGGCTGAATGATGACCTGATCAGCCTGGGCATGGGACCGGCATTTGACCCGGGGACTGCTGACTTCAGTAAGATCAGTGATGTTGAGGTATTCATCTCATTCGTGCTGCACCAGACCTTCATTGAAAACAAGGAAGAGGGCACTGAGGCTGCTGCGGCTACGGTGGTGGGCTTCACCCGCACCTCGCTTCCTCCCGAGCCGCAGGTGATAAATCTTAACCGGCCGTTCCTCTACTTCATCCGAGAGACAACCACTGGCACAATAGTTTTCATGGGGCTGGTGGCGGACCCGGAAGCGTGAGGTCTGAAGGTCCGAATGGCAAATATATTTTATTGCCATTCTGACCAAAAACCTGTTTCTTTACGCGAATGAACCTGACCTATATCGATTTTCTTGTCAGCGCGGTACTGGCTACCATCATGTTCGGGGTGGGGCTGTCAATCAATCTCAACGATCTGCAGAAGATATACCGGTCACCGAAAGCCTTTATCCTGGGCCTGGTGTCACAGATGATTCTGCTGCCCCTGATGGTATTCCTGGTAATCGGGTTCACCGACCTGCCTCCGACAATTAAGGTGGGATTCATCATTCTGGCTGCCTGTCCCGGCGGGACCACATCCGGATTTGTTACAGTGCTGTTCAGGGGGAATGTTGCTCTTTCGGTTTCGCTGATAGCGGTTAACAGCCTGATCACCCTGGCCACCATACCTCTGCTCGTCAACCTTGCACTTACTGTTTTTACCGGGAAACACTCCCCCTTTGAATTGCCGCTGGTGGCATCGTTCCTCCAGATATTCTTCATCACCCTGTTGCCGGCCATAACAGGGGTTCTGCTGAGATACTTCCGCGAGAAGCTGGCTGCAAAGATTGAGAAACCGGTACGTACGGTAATGATCATCCTTTTTGCAGGTGTCTATGCCATCATTGCTTTTGCTGATGAGTCCAGCGGTGGTTCAGGAATAACCGGGGCCGATCTCTGGAGCATCCTTCCATATGCCGTGCTGATCAATTTTACCGGTTTTGCTGTTGGGCTGCTCATGGGGCTCGTGGGAAAAACGGGACTGAGGACATCATGGACCATCGGGGTGGAGGTGGCGCTGCAAAATACCACACTGGCGCTGCTTGTAGCCGGCACCCTCATACAGAGCAATGAGATGGTCAAACCGGCGCTTGTATATGCACTATTCTCTTTCTGGACTGCTCTCATCTATGGAATAGCTGTCAAAAAGACCGACCGTTCAACCCTCTTCGGGGAGTTTCGCGAGATACGCGAGAAAAAGAAAAGCGGTAACCGTTGATTGCCGCTCTATTACTCTACACGCATTAAATAGCTTCACTTCAAAACGCCAGGCGCTCTCATTATTCCTGGCGCCATCGGCGGTTATGCCTTCTCTTGCCGGGGTATCTCTTCCCTCCGTCAGGTGTCAGTGTTGTCTGCTCCACCCGGGTGGTGGTTCCCTTCTGTCTTGAGGTGGGGTGCCGGTCGCTTATCTGGTTTCCAATTCTGATGCCCGCGTAGACCATCCTGGGAGATATCGGACCGTAGATGTACGATGGGTCGCGGTTTATCCCATAGTCAAAATCAGACTGGTACGAATTGAATATGTTCTTGATCCCCGTTATCAGTTGCAGGGTGCTTCCGTTCAGCTGAATGTCGTAACTGATTTTGGCTCCAAGATCGAAGAATGAACCTGACCTGCGTAGTTCTCCGCTTACCGGGTCTGTCTCAGGTCCGAAATATGGTATGAGCATTTTTCCCGTGTAGGACCCGGTTGAGGTAACGCACAACCTGTCTGTCAGATCAAGGTCAACTGCAAAGTAGCCGTAAGATGCAGGTGAACGGAAGAACCTCTTTTCCCCGAATTCCTGCGGAGTGTCATAAGCCGATGATTGGAGGGTTACACCCGAGCTGACTTCAAGGCGGGAAAGTGGTTTTATCTTCAGTTCAATGTTTGTCCCCTTCACTGTTGCTCCTTCTTCTGCGTTTCTCCTGGTATAGATAACCGTTCCTTCGCCATCGGGCACACCGATATCATTGACGAAAGGATCATTCAGGCGGGTGTAAAACGCCTCAACCAGCAAACCGGTCCTGACTGATCCGATAAGCCTGTTCATGTCAAGAGATGCCATGACACTGTGGCTGGTCTCCTCTTTCAGGTCAGGATCATTCCTGTTCAAGACCTTGCGTGATCCCGAGGTCTCTATGTGCAGGTCTTCATCAAAGATCTGCGGTGCACGGAATCCCTTCGAGTAACTCAGACGTCCGTGCAGCCCGGTAGTTATCTCATACCTCATGCTCACCCGGGGGCTGAACACATGCCCGGGCGTTTTGGTGTCATCCTCTTCGAGATCACGGATGATGTAGTTGTCATACCTGCCTCCAATCACCAGCGATGCCTTTCCAATGGTGGCTTCATACTGCATGAACAGAGCCCTTGTAAAACTCATCTGCCTGGCAATGATCGTATTGTCTGTATGAGGTATATAGGTAATGGTATCATTGTTTATTACCGCATTTGACAGATCGGGGTACCCCAGCTTGGTGTCTTTCAGCCTTCCCCCTGTCACCTCGGCGCCGGCTGTAAGTGATGAGACTGCAAACCTTGCCTTGTACTGGATGCCTGCGTTAGAGGTCAAGTCAGTTGTCTTCCCGTAACTGTCAAGTGAGCGGTGAGCACCGTAATATGAATCGCGGTTGAGATACTGTGCAGATCCGTATACTGAGAGGATGTCATTTTCCCTTAGGTACTGATCAAAGGTTATTGCACCTGTTTTGATGTCATGCTCAACTGCTTCTGCAAGGTCACGCTCATGGAGAGGATAATCCTGCCGGTTACCTCCATTTCGTTTTTCAACAATATTGAACAGATCAGCGGTGAGTCTGCTTCTTGCACCGAACCTGTGAGTAAACTGCGCGCCGGCGGTAGTATTAGACATGGGAGATATTTCTGAGAAACCGTCATTATTGGCGTCATAAATGCCTCTGTCACGTACGAAACCGAATAAGGCGAACCCTGTCTTGGTGTCACTGCTCACATAGGAGCTGTTGAAACTGGCCGAGTAGTCGCCTGCAGGATCACTGGTGGCGCTGGTACCCACCCCGGTCAGGCCGCCATTGAGACCGAGCTCAAATGAACTGACAGATGGCTCCTTCAGGATAATGTTAATTGTTCCGGCAATGGCGTTACTGCCAAACAGGGCTGAACCGCCGCCCCTGACCACTTCCACCCTCTCTATCATATTGGCAGGAAGGAGTTCGAGTCCGTATACACCGGCCAAACCGCTGAAGATAGGCCTGCTGTTGATAAGGATCTGTGAATAGGGACCTTCCATGCCATTCATCCGGACCTGGGTAAAACCACAGTTCTGACAGTTATTCTCTATTCGCAGCCCCGGGGAAAAACCGATCACCTCACTAAGGGTGACACTGTTAGTTGAAACCATCATCCTGGGAGATATGGTATTTACAATAACCGGTGCTTCAGTTCGTTTCTGCTCACTTCGGTCAACAGAGACAACTATCTCCTCAAGGTTAAGCAGGTCCTCTTCAAGCTCGAACTTAAGCTCAATGGTCTGGTTCTCTGAAAGAACCACTATCTTTTCTGCAGGTTTGTAACCCACGCAACTGGCCGTCACTGTGGCTTCGCCGGGAGGCAGGTGCGTCAGCTGAAAATGACCAGTCTCATCAGTGAATGTACCTATTGCAGTTCCTTTGACAGCTATGGTTGCGTAATGAAGGTGCTCTCCTGCTGAAGTGACATGTCCTACAATATTTGCATCTGTCTTCTGCTTCTGGGCGGTCAGGGTGAAAGAAAAAAATATTGAAAATGCTGTTATTAAAATCCGGTACATCTTAAAAGGGTTAGCAAAAATGAAAACGATACGTTTACAAACAGATTGTATGTTTTCAGATTACCGGAGGTCCGCGTCCCGGTGCTGATGCTACCGACGAATAAGTGTAAGAAATGGAGTACTTGTCACAGATCTTTTCTTCCTGCCGGTCAGAGATCAGGTTGAATATGCATGAGAGATGAATGACCGCCTGATCTGTTGTGGCCAGCAGTGACAGTACTGCATCGGTGTGATGGTGAGATTTGAGAGGCAGCTTTTCAGTGCCTTTATTATAAGGGTGTGAGTGAGTAACAACGTTACCGTGACTGTCAACGTGGGTATGTACAAAAAAGACCCTGTTGCTTATTATAAAAGAGATAACAAGCAGAAGGATCACTGCCGCAAATTTTCGTCCTGGTATAATCACCCCCATTTTCACAGGATGCAAAAATAATAAATAGTTGATTTACTTCTTCGTATAAATAAGTGTTTTACGGACATTTTTTACGGGATGACAGGCAGGTCGCGCAGTGTGTCATTCAACGGCTATCTCATCACAGAAGAGCCAGGCTTTGTTTCCGGCACCGGCATGCAATGGCGGGCAGGTAATGAGGCCGCGGGCCACTATGCGCACATATCTTGCAGTTACGGCCGGGAAAGAGGAAGAGTATGTCTCAGTCATGTTGCCCTGTTCTGCCGGATCAATGCCTGTATTCACCGTCTCCAGGGGTGTGAATTGGAGGCCGTCAACGGAGAAGGAGTACTCAACGCTCCGAGGAAGGAAGATCCAACTGCCGACGGCGGCCATAAATGATGATGATACGGTGGTGATGTCAGCCTCCTTTCCAAGATCAATGACCACATCCATGTCAGTCCCTTCGAACCCCTGCCAGTGGCCGTCATTGAAATCACCGGTGCCTCTTATGCCGTTCACAAGGGTATTGTTGCCCTGGCCCCTGTACCTGTCTGAGATGGGTATATTATAATTTACCTGCCTGCCGGTAGCCTTATTGATACTGATCTTTTTCTGGCTTATACTGCCGATCATTTTCCCGTTATCAAAAATGGCAGCCCGGACTGTAGCTGACTCATCCATTTTCAGTGCTTTACGGTATCTTGGTGAATCAGCCTGCGGATCTGTGCCATCAGTTGTATACCGTATCTCCGGAGATGGTTGTTCGGATATCATCTCAAGGAGGATGCTGTTTGATCCTTCATCAAACGAGGCAGACATGTCAACGCGGCAGGAGCCTCGTGAGTAATTGAATCCTGCTTCGTCAAATCTCTTCATCATCTTTGTGAGCCGGTGGTTAAATCCTTCCCAGCTCCGTTGTCCGGCGGGTGTCCAGACAACTTCTGAGAGAGCCGTCAGCCTTGGCAGTATCATGTACTCAGCTGTTGCTCCGTTAGTAATATATTCGGTCCAGAGGCAGCCCTGCGCACCTATGATGTATTCGCTTTCCTCCGGGGACAGTTCAGGGGGTACCGGCTCAAAGGAGTATACCTTCCTGAGAGTCAATTGGCCGCGGAACGATTCCGGCTCGGTGGCCGGATCGCCCTGGTAGACATTGAAGTAACAATGAGAGACGGGAGCCATGACCGCCCTGTGGCCTGAGGTGGCTGCTTTAATGCCTCCCTCAAAGCCCTGCCATGACATCACCGTGGCCTCCGGGGCCAGTCCGCCCTGTAATATCTCATCCCATCCTATCAGCTTTCGTCCGTTGTCAACGAGGAACCGTTCAATTCTCCTTATGAAATAGCTCTGCAGTTCATGTTCATCCTTCAGGCCTTCCGTGCGGATCCTGGTCTGGCAGTCGGGGCATCGTTTCCACTCTTTTTTATCGGCTTCATCGCCTCCTATATGTATATATTCTGAAGGGAAGAGATCCATCACTTCGGTCAGCACATCCTCCAGGAAAGCGAATGTCTCATCCTTCCCGGCGCAGTAAATATCGGTTATGGGCCACACTCCTCCGGGGGGCACCGTGAATGGTCCGTCGGTGCATGAGTATTCCGGGCAGGCTGCCAGGGCAGAGCCTACGTGTGCAGGCATCTCTATCTCGGGAACGACAGTAATATATCTCTCAGCTGCGTAATCTACTATTTCCCTGATATCGTCCTGTGTATAAAAGCCGCCGTAGGTGGCCTTTTCTCCTGGCTGCTGAGGCTCTCTTGAGTCCCATGGCATTTCTTCGCGGTCAACGCGCCATGCTCCGATCTCAGTGAGCTTCGGGTATTTCTTTATCTCTATCCTCCATCCCTGGTCATCAACAAGGTGCCAGTGGAAGACATTTATCTTGTGCATTGCAAGAATGTCAATATATTTCTTAACGAACTCCTTGTCAAAGAAATGCCTGCTTACATCAAGATGCATTCCCCTCCAACCGAACCGGGGGTAATCGGTTATGCGGACACACGGAATTCTCCATTTTACATTGCCAGCAGGATCATCGGAGCAGATCTCAGGTGGCAGGAGCTGCATCAAAGTCTGTGTCCCTCGGAAGAGCCCCTCAGCCGTGCCGGCAGTCAGTGTTATGCTCTTCCTCCTTACCTCCAGCAGATACTCTTCCTTCTTCCATGTGGTGGTGGCATCAATTAACAGGCGAATGTCACCGTCAGTTCCCCCGGCCGTTGCCAGATGGTATCCTGTTGCCGGTTGCAACATCGCGGCAAGCTGTCCTGAGGTTATTGCTGCACCTGCTCCGCCAGACCAGGTTATACGGGCATCAGGTTTGAGCCTGAAATGGCCGGTTTGCAGTTTCATTTCAACAGGCAGGGGTACCAGCGAGGTTTTCTTAATCCTGGACTCATTACATGATGTCAGAAGCAGTGTTGCTGCAACCAGTGTAAAGAATGAAGATAGTCTCATATCAGGAATCAATTAAGTAATTCTATATCAAATATCTCATGTCTGTTAAACTGAACCCAGTACTTGATTGAGTACTGTCTTACCAGTTCCCAGTAGATATCGCTGTCGAGCCCATAAATGAAATTAATCTCTTTCAGCTCACCGGAGATCCTGTCAGCGAGTTCCTTCTTAAGGGTGATGCGGACGGTCCTCTCTTTGTGAGTGAAATCGGCTCCGGCAAAGAAGGGCATTTCAGTGCTTATTGTAAACAGTCCGTGCCCCGGAGTGGCTCCTGTGCTCACCTGTATCCCGTCATTCATACAGCTTAGGGGAGGAGTTGATCCGGCATGTGCTACAACGGTCATCTCATCAACGCCGGTGCAGAAATACTCGCGGGCCCTGATGCCCATCTTCACGCCTATGATTGCAAATACACCAAGGTGACGGTGAAGCTCATTGGCTATTACCCCCGAGGTCCATTCATCCTCACCGTACATGTTACGTATATCAGTTACGAACGGTTGGATATCAGGCATATAGAAAGAGGTGTCAGCGGGCATGTTCTTTATTACCTGCATCCGTTCCACAGTCTGGCCGCGAAGTATCCTGAGGGCTGCCTCACGCAGCTGCGGTATGTCGGCAGGTGCCAGGTAGCTGTTTGGCTCTTCACCATCTCTCCCGCCGGTGAAGAAATCCGGGAAATGTAGTAACAGGGGCACCATCTCATCGAAAGCGGTATAGACAAAATCATGATCTGACATTGAGTTGATGAGACTCTTGACTTTTGCTGCATAGGGAGTATGCAGGTCACCTATTGTATTCAGAAGATACTCATCATAGAAGCCCTTTCCGCCGCCGCCTGTAACGGTTACAGGTATAGAGCCTGACAGCACCTTTTCTGCCGCCACAGGATCATTCATGTAGTTTAATCCCTCCTTACCGGGCAGGCCGCTGTTGGTCCAGAATATCTGCTTAACCTTAGTGGTGAAAGAGGGGGCCTTCTCCATTGCTTTAGCGGCATTCGCCAGGCTTCCCATGGCAATGAACTTAACCGGGATGGTTTCCATTGAGAGCATTTTTTCAATGAGTGCTATTGCCTCACCGGGACCTGCTACGGGCAGCCCCTGGTGATAAAGTCCGTCAGCCAGGCTTCTCAGCTTCTCGTATGCCACCGGTGCTTTATGAAAGCCGTCAGATGCGGTTATTGCCAGTATCCTCACATCCGGTGAGGCCATCAGCATACATATAGCTTTCAGATCGTCAATACCGCCGTCACTGTCAATGATCACATAGTGTCTAGGCTTCCATGGATGTGCTTCCAGGGGAATGATGATCAGGACAAGGAGGAAGGTAAGTATGGTTCGTCTCATCTTGTTGCTTTTTGCCAAAAATAGCAAATTGGCGCTGATAATGCTGAAGGGTGCTCACTTCCTTATGCCCCCTGCGGTTGAAGAAAATCTCTTTTTTATTATCTTGACAACCCTAATTCCCGTCAAGTGAAGCGAAAGACATGGTTGCTCTTCTTTATTGGCTTTGTGGCCGGTATGGTTATCCTTGCCGGATTTGGCAAGGCTGTGGAAGCTACCTCCACCAATGATTTCTGTGCCGTGTGTCATGTTCATCCACAGGCAACGGCCAGCTGGAAGCAAGGAGTTCACTACAACACTCAGTCGGGTTACCGGACCGCCTGTGCCGAGTGCCATCTGCCTCCCGAGGGAGAGGGATACCTGGTGGAAAAGGCAAAGACCGGATTGCGTGATCTGTGGAGTCACTGGACAAAGGACTCAGCCGACTTCGACTGGGATGCGGCATCAACACTGGAGAGAGCCTCAAAGCATGTATATAACATCAGCTGCGTTAAATGTCATGAGAACCTTTTTCCTGCGCTGCTGACACGTGAGGGATCGGAGGCGCACCTGTATTATAAACAGATGACTGACAGGGGCGAGGAGTTGCAGTGCATCAGCTGCCATCTTGATGCAGGTCACTATATTGAGGGTTATCTGCATGCCAGTAACACAGGTTTTGGAGAAGCTGAGGCTGGCCCTGACACCCTTTATCTCACTGCGGCAACAGTGATCTCCTTTGAGGATTTTACGGAACAGGTACCGATGTCGGGCGTTTCATTCAGGATGATTGCAGTGCCGGGAGGAACGTTTACCATGGGCAGCCCGGAGCATGAATCGCTGCGTGATGCTGATGAACAGCAGCAGACAGTCAGTGTTGACTCCTTTTATATTGGAGAGGTTGAGGTGACGTGGGATGAATATATGGAGTTCTACAGGCAGACAGCCTCGGAGGGAAGGACAACTGACACAGAAGGTGCCAGGGCAGAGGCTGCCGGTGTTGACGCTATCACCGGCGCCACGCCTCCGTATGGTAAGCCTGACCAGAACTGGGGCATGGGGCAGAGACCTGCCATCTCAATGAGCTGGCATGCTGCACAGACTTACTGCCGGTGGCTCTCGGAAGTCACCGGCAAGGATTACCGGCTCCCCTCGGAGGCTGAGTGGGAATATGCCTGCCGGGCCGGAACATCCACACCATACTTTTTTGATGGTGATCCCGCCAGGTTTGACAGGCGCGGTATCTTTGGCGGCAAGCCTGATACTGCGGTGATAAATACATATGTTATCTATCGCGGCAATAGTCCGTCAAAGACGCAGGAGCCCTCCGCGGTTAAGCCCAATCCATGGGGATTGAAAAACATGAGCGGGAACGTGGCTGAATTCTGCTATGATATCTATGAGGGAACGGATGAGCATGTGATCAGGGGGGGCTCATTCCGCGACGGTGCTGCAGGCGTCCGCAGCGCTGCCCGTGACCACACCCGTACCGACGAGTGGCTGAAGACCGATCCCCAGATGCCCAAGAGCATCTGGTGGTACTCAGATTGTTTCCATGTAGGTTTCCGGGTGGTGCTGACGCACAGTCAGCAGTCGGCAGCCGGCAGTCCACAGTGATTTACCGCACGACCGCATGACCGCAGGACTGCACGACTGCATGACCGCTTGACCGCACGACCGCAGGACCGCAGGACCGCACGACCGCAGGACAAAGCGAAGCGACAGATCTTTAGACCTGAGACCTTGAGACCTTCAGGCAAAAACATTATCTTTGGAAATCCAACCAATTCATACCATGAAAAAATCATCCATATCCAGAAGAAACTTTCTTGGGACAGCTGCCGCCGCCGGAGCGGCTGGAATAGTTGTGCCCGCGTTGATCACCTCATGCTCCGGAAAAAAGCACCCGAAAGTCGTCCTGCCTGTCATGCCTGATGCTGCACCTGACGGTCCCCTGCTCAAGGCGGGTCTGATTGGCTGCGGCGGCAGGGGTACAGGCGCTGCCATTAACTTCATTCATGCAGGGCCTAATCTGACCATTTCAGCTCTGGGTGACGTCTTCACAGACAGAATTACTGCATGTCGTGAACGGCTGGCGCAGGACGGAGTTGAAATAGCCGATGAAAATTGTTTTACCGGTTTCGATGCTTTCCGGAAGGTAATAGATTCGGGTGTGGATATTATCATCCTCGCCACCCCGCCATATTTCCGCCCGGAGCATTTTGAGGCTGCCGTTTCGGCAGGCAAGCATGTCTTCATGGAGAAGCCTGTTGCCGTTGATCCTGCAGGCGTAAGGCAAATTATGGCTACAGGTGAGAAGGCAAAGGGCATGGAGCTATGCGTTGTCACCGGCACCCAGCGTCATCATCAGCACGACTATGTAGCCACATGGGGCAAGGTACAGGAGGGCATGATAGGCGACATCGTGGCTGCCAACTGCTACTGGAACCAGAACCAGCTGTGGTATCGTGATCCCAATCCCTCATGGTCAGAGATGGAGTATATGATACGTGACTGGGTCAACTGGTGCTGGCTCTCAGGTGATCACATTGTTGAACAGCATGTTCACAATATTGACGTTATCAACTGGTTCACCGGCAAGAAGCCGGTATCGGCAGTGTCCTTCGGTGCACGCCACCGCCGGGTCACGGGAGACCAGTATGACTTCTTCAGCACCGACTTCATCTATGACGGAGGCTTTCATGTTCACAGCATGTGCCGCCAGATAAACGGCACTGATGGCAATGTGTCAGAATGGATACAAGGGACGAAGGGAAGCTCCAACTGCCAGAACACAATCTGGGATCCGGCAGGCACCGAAGTATGGAAATATGATGGTTACATGTTTGACGACCAGGGCAGGATGACAGACCAGCTTATCCGCAGTCCCTACGATCAGGAACATATTGATTTTGTAACCGCTATACGCACTGCCACTCCGCTGAATGAGGCAGAATTTGTGGCAGAATCAACAATGGCCGGCATAATGGGGAGGGTCTCAGCTTATACCGGGAAGAAGGTGACCTGGGATGAGATGATGAACTCAGACCTTAAGCTGGGGCCGAAGGTGTTTGATATGGGACCAGTAGATGTGCCAAAGACGGTGCCGGTGCCGGGTGAGTAAACAGTTCATTCATTATGGAATCAAGATCACGACGCAGTTTTCTGAGGGGCGCCGCAGCAACAGGGGCGGCACTCTTCTCAGCGCCTGTCCTTCTGACAGGCAGAAGCCGTTCATCAGCCATTCCTGATGCAGACAAGCCCTTCAGACTGGCTTATGCCCCTTCCATTGGCATGTTCCGGGAGTTGTGCGGCAGCGATGATCCGCTTGACAATATACGGTTCATTGCCGACAAGGGATTCAGGGCAGTATTTGACAACGGGCTGCCGGAAAGACCGGTGGCGGACCAGGAGAAGATAGCCTCAGGAATACAGAGAATGGGCCTGATGATGGGCCCCTGGGTGCTGCATGCCGATTTTGGCAATACCTCATTTGTCCTTCCGCACAGGGAGGTACGCGATTTCCTTACAACAAAGATGGAAGAGGGTATAGAAGTGGCCAGACGTACCGGATTCAAGATGGCCCTGGTGGTCCCGGGACGTTATGATTACAGGATCCATCCTGACATCCAGCTGACCAACGTCATAGAGAACCTTAAATACTGTGCTGACCTGGTCGGCCCCGAGGGGATGACGCTGGTGCTTGAGCCACTGAACACCCTGCGGGACCATCCCGGGCTCTGGCTGACACGAATGCCGCAGGCATACCAGGTGTGCAAGGCGGTGAACAGCCCGGCAGTAAAGATAGTTGATGACCTCTATCACCAGCAGATAACTGAGGGAAACCTTATACCCAACATTGAAGCATGCTGGGATGAAATAGCAGCATTCCATGTGGGAGATAATCCCGGGCGAAATGAGCCGACGACCGGGGAGATCAATTTTAAGAATATCTTCAAATACCTGCTCTCACGTGATTATTCAGGGGTTATTTGCATGGAACATGGCAGGAGTGTCAGGGGAGCAGCCGGCGCCCGAAAGGTGATAGAAGCATACCGTGAGTGTGATCCTTTCTGAAATATCCGTTTAAACAAAAGACCTCTATTTGAGCAGGGAGAGGAAGGCCATAAGCGAGAAATGGATCAGGGCATCCATTATCGGAACCATATGGGCAGCTGCAGAGATCGTCCTCGGCAGCTTCCTGCATAACCTGCGTGTTCCCTTCAGCGGTAATATGCTTACAGCAATAGCACTGGTGATCCTCATTGCCGTCAGCTATCGCTGGAAACAACATGGCCTTTATTGGAGGGCCGGAGTGATATGCGCCCTGATGAAGGCCATGTCACCGAGCGCGATTATCTTCGGGCCGATGCTGGCCATCATTGCCGAGTCAGTACTGCTGGAGGTATCAGTAAGACTCCTCGGCCGCACCTATGCAGGATTTATTGTGGGTTCAATGCTCGCAATGTCATGGAACCTGTTCCAGAAGATCTTTAACATGGTCATCTTCTATGGGGGAAATCTTGTGGAGATATATTCGAGCATCACTGACTGGGCAGAGAAACAGCTTAACCTGCAGTTTGATGCATTCTGGGCCCCGATCTTGCTCCTTCTTTCAATTTACGCGCTCTTTGGTGCAGTAACAGCTGTGGCGGGCATTGTCACCGGACGGAGGATTGCCTCCCTTCCTCCCGAGGAAAACCTGCCGGAACCGGCAGTAATCCGTACCCCTGAGAGAAAGAACACTCAATCATTCAACTACTCGCTTCCATGGCTGGTTGCTGATATACTTATGGTAGCAGGCATGCTGATAGTGGTGAGCTTGCTTAACTGGGTTTGGTGGGTCATTGTTGTCATTCCCGTGGTTGCTGTCCTGGCAACGCGGTACAGGCGTGCAATGAGACAGCTCTCAAAGCCAGGGTTCTGGATTTCCTTCGTGGTCATAACAATGCTCTCGGCACTCTCCTTCTCCGCCTTGCGGCCAGAGGAAAACAGCCTGAAGGATGCCATACTCATCGGCATACAGATGAACTTCCGTGCCGTAATCATAATCGTCGGATTTTCCGCCCTGGGAACTGAACTTTATAACCCCGCCATCCGTAATCTCTTCAGCCGGACCCGGTTGAGGCAGTTGCCGCTGGCCCTCGAACTCTCAGCTGCCAGCCTGCCCACTATGATTGCGGATATGCCTGACCTGAAGACGGCAATGAAGCAGCCGGTGTCTATCCTTAACCGGATGATAACCCGTGTGGAAAAACGATTGAATGAGTTCAGGAATGAGCAGCAATCCGGTAGAAAAGTGTTTGTAGTCACCGGCGATACGGGTGAAGGGAAGACCGCCTGGCTTGTCAGGCTGACAGGACTCCTGAAAGAGAAGGGTGTAAGGGTGGGAGGCATACTTGCCTTACGGAATATGGAGGAAGAAAGGACAACCGGCTATGATATAAATGACCTCAGAACAGGCAGCAGGTCGCCCTTCCTGAGGCATACAGGTGATGCCACAATAGGGGTTGAGAGGTTTACGGTTGATGAAGACGGATATAGAGCCGGCCTCAAGGCTCTCGATCCAGCAGTTAACCACCACAGTGACGTGATCATCATTGATGAAGTGGGTCCTCTCGAGCTGAAGAACCAGGGATGGCACAGCCGGATCAGTGAACTCCTTGACGAACCGGGGGCAACAATAATCCTGGCCGTACGCAGAAGCCTTACCCGGGAGGTAATTGAAAAGTACAACCTGCCCGGAGCTGTTTTGCTGGATGTTGCCGCCGGAGATGTGGTAAAGTGCGCCGCTGAGATAGCAGCCTTAACCTTAAAGCATCAAGAGAATGAAAGGCATTAATGAAAAGGTACGACGTGAGCTGAGAGAAGCCTCGGATGAAAAGACCAGGGAACAGGGGCTTAGATATTTCAGGGAGGAGGTGAACCTCTACGGTATAAGGTCGAAAACTGTCTCTGAAATTGCCAGGGCTAATTATGCCCTGATCAGGAACTCCGGCAAGGACGAAATCCTTGCCATCTGCGATTCCCTCTGGAAGTCAGGCATGATGGAGGAGTCATTCGTTGCCTCAATGTGGACAGAGAAGCTGGCTCAGGTTTTTATTCCTGCTGATTTCACCATTCTTGAAAAGTGGGTTCACAATTATGTTACCAACTGGGCATCATGTGACACACTGTGTAACCATACTGTGGGCGATTTCATCCAGAAATACCCTGAATACATCGCGGAGCTGAAAAAATGGGCGAAATCAGAGAACCGGTGGGTAAAGAGGGCGGCAGCTGTCTCGCTGATTATTCCTGCCCGCAGGGGCAAGTTTCTGGCAGATATCTTTGAAATAGCAGATATCCTGCTCCTTGACCGTGATGACATGGTACAGAAGGGTTACGGCTGGATGCTGAAGGAAGCAAGTAAGCCTTACCAGAAAGAGGTTTTTGATTATGTCATGCATCATAAGGCTGTCATGCCCCGTACAGCTCTCAGATATGCTATTGAGAAGATGCCACCTTCACTCAGGGCAGAGGCAATGGAGAAATAGAATGACGGCAATTGGTTTCAGGGCTGGCAGATAAATTGATGGTCATCCGGTTTTTCAGGTTGACCGGTGATCAACAAAGTCAATATTCCTTCGGATCTTTTCAAAACCTGTCCGTCTTATGGGTGAGGATTTAAATATCTTCCTGAACTCTTCAGGGGTCATGCCAAGCCACTCTTTTCTGGTCAGAGAGGTGATTTTAAACTCCGGCTCAAGCTCTGTGTCAGTGTACTGAACAGCCTTCCTGTTGTAGGGGCACACCTCCTGGCAGCGGTCACAACCAAAAATCATCCTTTCTGTTTTTCCGCTGAACTCTTCAGGGATATTCCCGTCATGTTCTATAGTGAGGTATGATATGCATCGGCGTGCGTCAATAGTGCGGTCACTGCATATAGCCCCTGTCGGGCACGCTTCCACGCAGAGGTTACAGTCGGCGCACCTGTCGCGTGCAGATGCGTTATCAACAAGAAACTCTGCCGTGGTGACTATCACGCCCAGGAAAAAGAATGAGCCGATATCCTTGTTTATTACAAGGCTGTGTTTGCCACGCCATCCCAGGCCGGCGCGTATAGCCCATGCTTTTTCGGTAACGGGACCGGCATCACAGAAGACCCGGCATGCGGCATCCGGCACCTCTTTTTTAATGATCTTCTGAACACGTGTCAGCTTTTCTTCTATTACCTGGTGGTAATCTTTTGCACGGGCATATCGGCTGACGAAATAATTTTCCTCACCGGCAGAGGGGTCATTGCTGTAATAACGCAGCCCGGCCACTATCACTGACCTGGCTCCTTCAACCAGGGAGGTGATATCTCCTCTTTTTTCAAGGTTTCTCTCAAAGAATCCCATGGTGCCGTTTTTCCCGGCTGCAATCCACTCAGCTATGTGGCTGCTGTCTTCGTGATGGGCTGCAGCCTGTGCAATGCCGTATATATCAAAGCCTTCCATCCGCAGGCTCTCGCGAATTTTCCAGGTGAGCGCTATTTTACGGGCATCGGCCACGGTACGGATTTCAGAACAATCTCAATTACACGTACCGGTAAAGGTACAAATTTTAAAGCAGTCCAAGCTCCAATTTGGCCTCTTCGCTCAGCATACTGCGGTCCCACGGCGGGGTAAATGTAAGTTTGAGGTCGCAGTCCTTAACCCCTTTGATACCGGCAACCTTATAACTGACCTCTTCAACGAGATCCTCAGCCATAGGGCAGTTAGGGGCAGTAAGCGTCATGGTTATGTGTGCAATCTGTTCCTCGTCAACCCTGACCTCGTAGATGAGGCCGAGGTCATAGATGTTTACCGGTATCTCGGGGTCAAAGATGCTTTTAAGCACGCCTACAATTCGTGCTTCAGTCTCCTGTATCTCCTGCGTGTTCATGAGTGCTCCTGTTTTGATTTGTAAGCCAGGGCGTACAGACGCATCTGCTTCATCATGGCCAGCAGGCCGTTTGACCGGGTGGGGGAGAGGTTCTCCCTTAGCCCGATCTTTTCTATGAAATAGATATTGGCGTCAACTATCTCTGCCGGGGTGCGTCCTGAGAAGACCCTTACCAGCAGAGCCACTATACCCCTGGTGATCAGCGCATCGCTCTCGGCGGAGAAGGTGATGATCCCGTTGTCAAATGACGGGTAGAGCCACACCTTGCTCTGGCAGCCCTCTATCAGGTACTCCGGAGTTTTGTGTCTCTCATCGAACGGTGCCAGGGACTGGCCCAGGTCAATGAGATACTCATACCTCTCCATCCAGTCGCCAAACTGGGTGAACTCGTCAATGATCTGATCCTGTATTTCGTTAATAGTCATTTTATTATATTAAGCGAACATTTCGGTCACCTTCCTGACGCCTTTCACCAGCGCCTCCATCTCTTCCTCTGTGTTATAGAAGGCTATGGAAGCCCTGATATTGCCTGTTATGCCGTACCTTTCCATAAGTGGCTGTGCGCAATGTGTTCCTGTCCTGACCGCAATACCCATCTTGTCAAGAATCATGCCGGCATCATACTGGTGAATTGTTTCCAACAGGAAGGAGATCACCGAAACCTTGTTAGGGGCGGTTCCGTAGATACGGATGCCGTCAATAGTCGATAATCCTTCCATTGCCCGGGCTAAAAGCGCCTGTTCCCTTTCTGCAACAGCTTCGCGGCCGAGGGCAGAGAGGTAGTCAAGTGCGGCAGCAAGTCCTATTGCACCGGTGAAGTTGGTTGTTCCGGCTTCAAATTTAAAAGGAAGGGCATTATACGTTGTCTTTTCAAAAGTGACTTGTGCCACCATATCACCGCCACCCTGGTAGGGTGGCAGCTCATTGAGCATCTCTGCTTTGCCGTAAAGGACTCCGATTCCGTTGGGACCATAGACCTTATGACCAGAGAAGACGTAGAAGTCGCAGTCAATATCGGTCACATCAACCACGCCATGCTGTATTCCCTGTGCGCCGTCAACCAGCACGGGGATACCATGGCGGTGTGCTTCAGCAACAATCTCCTTAACAGGATTGACAGTGCCGAGTACATTGGAAACGTGTGTGACAGCCACGATCCGGGTCCGTTCCGTGAGCAATGACCTGTATGCTTCGAGGTCAAGGATCCCTTCATCTGAGAAGGGGATTATCTTCAGTTTTGCCTTTTTACGCTCACAGAGCATCTGCCAGGGAACGATGTTGGCATGATGTTCCATGCCGCTGATGACTATCTCATCGCCCTCACGGACATATCTCTCGCCTAAGGAGAAGGCGACTGCGTTGATAGAGGCTGTGGTACCGGCTGTGAAGATGATCTCCTCCCTGGAACGGGCATTGATGAATGCCCTGACCGTCTCACGGGCTGCCTCATACCGGTCAGATACCCTGTCAGAGAGGTAATGGACGCCCCGGTGTACGTTGGCATTGGTGGTCCGGTAGAGCTCTTCCATCACGCTTATCACCTGTAGCGGCTTCTGGGTTGTTGCGCCGTTGTCAAGATAGATCAGCGGCTTCCCGTGTGCCATGGTTGAAAGGATGGGGAAGTCGGACCTTATATTAACTATGTTCTTCGCCAGGCTCATCACTCTGTTCAGTTGCATTGTATGGCACATGAGGCGCAGCGCGACAGCTCGCCACGGAGGCGCTTCAGCACCAGGTTGTCTATCCGGTCACGCAGCGCTTCTATGGGGATATTCTTGATGACATCATGCGCGAAGCCGAACATAAGCATCAGCCGTGCCTCCCTGGCGCTTATCCCGCGTGAGCGGAGATAAAAGAGAGCGTTTTCGTCAAGCTGCCCGACGGTGGCTCCATGGCTGCACTTCACGTCGTCAGCATATATCTCCAGCTGCGGCTTGGTATCCATGCGGGCAGTGTCCGAGAGGATGATGTTATTATTGCTCTGGTAGGCGTTGGTTCGCTGTGCGTCTTTATGCACCATGATGCGCCCGTTGAAGGCGCCGGAGGCATTGTCGTCAAGGACGCCTTTGAATAGCTGGGTGCTGTTACAGTTGGGAGCCACATGGTCAACCTTCACGAAATTGGCAATGTGCTGCTCTTTATCGGCCAGGAAGAGTCCGTAGCTGTGTGTCTCAGCGTTCTCACCATTGAGCCGGTGCCATGTTGCGTTTCTTACCAGCCCGCCATGGAGTGAAATGTTATTTGATGAGGCGTAGCTGTCACGCTCCTGGTGAATGAAGGTATGCGTGATCTTGCCGGAGTGATTGTGCTGGTTCTGTACCCTGATAATCTCAAAACGGGCATTGGGGCCAACATAAATCTCCGTGATGGTATTCGTGAGTACCCTTTGTGGTGTGAGGGCATGATCACATGAGAGCAGTGATAGCTGAGCTCCCTCCTCAATGATCACCAGGTTACGGTCCTGGACAAAGATATCCTTGCCGGAGTGCAAAAGACTGACTATCTGCAGGGGCTTGGTGTATACCGTGTTTTTTGGGGCATAGATAAATAGCCCGTCTGATGCCAGTGCGGTATTCAACGGCACGAGACCATCGTTTCCGTTATGGACATACCTGTTATAGTGTTTTTTTACCAGAGAGGGAAACTGTCTGGCCGCAGCTTTCATACTGCCTACCCATATCCCGCCCGGCAGCATGGCCAGCCCCTCATCTCCTCTCGGGAAGAAACCGTTGAGCAGAACCATGTTCCAGACATCCAGATCCTCAACATCACAGTGGAATTTTTCTGCTTCCCTGAAATCGTCAGGTTTGGGAAAGAAATAATCCTCGTATGCGTGATTGAGGAACTTTTCCAGGTTCGTATACTTGTATGCTTCGTTCTTCCTGTCGGGAATACCAAGGCGCAGGAAATCCGCGAAGGCATTTTCGCGATAGCTGTTAAAGACCTCAGGCGAATCACTGAGATAAGCATCGCGGCTGCCATCATACAAGGCTGTCAGCCTCTCTGTCACTTCTGCTCTGTAGTCCATGTTTCTTCGCTGACGTCTGCTTCTTTCCTTATCCAGTCGTATCCTCTCTCCTCAAGCTTGAGAGCCAGTTCAGGGCCGCCCGACCTGACGATGCGGCCGTCGTAGAGCACATGTACACAGTCCGGCACGATATAATCAAGCAGTCTCTGGTAGTGTGTTATGACGATGACCGAGGTGTCAGGCCTGCGTATCTTGTTCACGCCGTTGGCGACTATGCGCAGTGCGTCAATGTCGAGGCCTGAGTCTGTCTCATCGAGCAGTGCCAGCCTCGGCTCCAGCATCGCCATCTGGAAAATCTCGTTCTTTTTCTTTTCGCCGCCGGAGAAGCCTTCATTGACGCTCCTGTTAGTCAGGGCAGAGTCAATCTCCACAAGCTCCTTCTTCTCACGCATGTGGCGAAGGAAGTCAGAGGCCGACAGCGGTTCGAGGCCACGGTGCTTGCGCTGCTCATTGATGGCTGTCTTCATGAAGTTGACCATGCTGACCCCGGGGATCTCGATAGGGTACTGGAATGAGAGGAAGATACCCTCGCGGGCACGCTCCTCGGGTGACATCTCCAGAAGATTCTGACCCTCAAAGGTGACGGTGCCGGCGGTGACGGTGGCTATCTCACGACCGGTAAGCACGTTGGCGAGGGTGCTCTTGCCGCTGCCGTTGGGGCCCATAATTGCATGGATCTCGCCGGGTTTAACCTCAAGACTGAGACCCTTGAGGATCTCCTTGTTGTCAATTGAGGCTTTTAAGTCTTTTATCTGTATTAAAAATTCACTTTGCATATCTTGTCTGCTGTTGATTCTGTTTTATGATGCTTGCGTTTAAGTTGATGTTATATAATATGTTATAGGATCAGGCCGGGATTGCCCCGGCGACTAACCCACACTTCCCTCGAGGCTTATCTGCAGCAGCTTTTGCGCTTCCACCGCGAACTCCATCGGGAGCTTATTGATCACCTCGCGGGCATAGCCGTTGACGATCAGTCCGATGGCATCTTCTGTGGAAATGCCCCGCTGGTTACAGTAGAATATCTGATCTTCGCCGATGCGTGATGTTGTTGCTTCGTGTTCCACAATAGCCGAGGGGTTATCTACTTCGATGTACGGGAAGGTGTGAGCGCCGCATTTGTCTCCCAGCAGTAGTGAGTCGCACTGCGAGAAGTTCCGTGCACCGTCGGCCTTGCCCAGCACCTTTACCAGTCCGCGGTAGCTGTTCTGGCCGAACCCGGCCGAGATACCCTTGGAAACGATGGTGCTCTTGGTGTTGCGGCCAATGTGGATCATCTTTGTGCCTGTATCGGCCTGCTGGTAGTTATTGGTGACCGCCACAGAATAGAATTCGCCTGTGGAGTTGTTGCCGCGAAGGATACATGAAGGATATTTCCAGGTTACTGCGGATCCTGTCTCAACCTGTGTCCATGATATCTTCGAGTCGTCGCCCCTGCAGATTCCGCGCTTGGTGACGAAGTTATAAATTCCTCCCCTGCCATCCTTGTCGCCCGGGTACCAGTTCTGCACGGTGCTGTATTTGACCTCGGCGCCGCGTTCTGCTATTATCTCAACCACAGCGGCATGAAGCTGATTCTCGTCGCGCATCGGCGCGGTGCAACCCTCCAGGTAACTGACGTAAGCCTCCTCGTCGGCTATGAGCAGTGTACGTTCAAACTGACCGGTATTGGCAGCGTTTATGCGAAAATAGGTTGAGAGCTCCATCGGGCACCTGACGCCCTTGGGTATATAGCAGAAGGAGCCGTCGGAGAAGACGGCGGAGTTCAGCGTGGCAAAGAAGTTATCAGTATAGGGTACCACCGAGGCCAGGTATTTCTGCACCAGCGAAGGGTGTTCCTTTACTGCTTCGGAGAATGAGCAGAAGATTATGCCCATCTCGGCCAGGGTCTCACGGAAGGTGGTCTTCACAGATACAGAGTCCATTACTGCATCCACGGCCACTCCGGTGAGGCGTTTCTGCTCCTCGAGGGGTATGCCGAGCTTGTCAAAAGTCTTCAGCAGTTCCGGGTCAACATCATCAAGGCTGTCCGGTCCCTTTTGCTGTTTTGGGGCGGCATAGTAGATAATATCCTGGAAATCAATATCCGGAATGTTCAGATGGGCCCAGCTGGGCATTTTCATTGTCTGCCAGTGACGGAATGCCTTGAGGCGGAACTCAAGCATCCATCCAGGCTCCTCCTTCTTGGCTGATATGAGCCTTATTACATCTTCACTGAGGCCTTTGGGGATAACCTCGGTCTCTATATCCGTAACGAAACCGTACTTGTATTCTCCCGATGTTACTTCACCCAGCAGCTTATCCTGGTTATTTTCCATATCTCTCTCCTTCAACGGTACATCAACTCAACAAATGGCACCGTTTAAAGTTTGTGCAAGTTTTAGAATCCTGCAAAATTAATCAAAAATGGCGAGATGGAAGAAGAATGTAAATGTATGATGGACAGGGAGGCCGGTAATCTTAGCGTTACTACTTTTTGTTGTTGATAATGAGTGCACCAATGACGCCGGGGACCCAGCCGCAGAGGGTGAGCAGGAAGATGATCAGTACTGAGCCGCAGCCCTTGTCAACCACAGCCAGGGGAGGGAAGAGAATGCATACGAGGACACGCCAGAAACCCATTGTTATTTGCTATTTGCGATTACGAAGATAGGAAATTCCTGTGTTGTTGTACAATTCTTCATCGTCTACGACGATGGGTTAGTGGGGAGTATTTGCCGGTTACAATTCTTGATCGTCTACGACGATCTGTTGGGTGTGGTGTCCGGCGTGTTACAATTCTTGATCGTCTACGACGATCTGTTGGGTGTGGTGTCCTGCGTGTTACAATTCTTGATCGTCTACGACGATCTGTTGGTTCTGACGACTGCCAGTTACAATCCTTATTGCCTGCAATCTGATGCGCGTAGCGCATCAAGAATTGTAACAGGAGCCCCCCATAAATCCCATGCTCGTAGAGCATAAAGAATTGTAGGCTGTCGCCCCCGCCAATCCCTATGCTCGTAGAGCATAAAGAATTGTAACAGCAGAACTCCCGCATAACTCCCATGCTCGTAGAGCATAAAGAATTGTAATTCAATGACATATGATAAATGACTACCTGAACAGATGATCCGCGGCCTGCAGGATTTTCAGTCTCAGGTCTGCCGGATAATCCGGGTGCTCATCCAGGAATTTCTCGACGGTTTCCCTGGCCTCGGGTGTCCGGTGGCCCTCAAGGGTGGTTGAGATCCAGCTTCCGGGGAAGAAAATGTCACCGGTAGCCTTGATCTCTTCCAGCATTTCCAGGGAGGGTAAAATATATTTTTCAGATCTCTCCGCAACCGAAGGATGATGCAGATATTCCAGTGCCTCCAGCACCCATGGCTCACGCTCACGGTTGGCCGGGTCACTGAGGTTCTCAAAGAAAGTATCGCGGACTGTGGCGTCAGCAGACACTGCCGGTATCACAAAATCAAACCGCTCCAGCCTCTCCTTTCCTGCAATTCGTTCGCGCTGCTCCGCAATGATGCCTTGAGCCCCGGGAAGACCCTTCAGAGCCAGCGTCAGTGCGAGGGTGCATAGCTCATCCTCGCTCAGTCTGACGGGACCGGAAAGTCTCCCGCCCGGCTGCACGGTACCCCGCAAGGCCGCACCCGGCAGCTCCCCCCTTTTCCACAAGGCAGCCAGGTAATCCATCCCCCGCCTGCTCACGGTCACATTTTCCAGTGTGCCGAACCATGAACGTTTCTCAGACAGTGTTTCGGCTGATAGCATTCTGCCTTTCAGCATGGCCTCTGCCTCTGCCGCCCGGGCTGACCGTTCCCCGGCTGTCATGTGGTTCCACCATACTGATGTGAACCTTTCTGCCAGGTAGTTACGCAACTGCAGGTCAGTGATAACCTGCAGGTCCCTCATTGCCGTCTCACAGAAATCAGCAGGACTGACCGTCTTGCTGATGACATTCTCGTACATATTGATCCACAGAATCCCCTTCAGAAGAGGTTCTTCAAATGTGGGCAGGTTGTTCACCAGGTATGCGGCACTGATGCTGTCAAACAGGAAGGTGCCGTAAGCCCTTCCTGAGATATCAGGGATAACGCACAACGGCTTGTCAGCGGTTGTGATATAGGAATCCCGTTCTGCCGGTGCCAACTCCGCTGTAACAGTGTCGGTAGCAGTGATCACCATCGTTTTCAGTGTCTGCGGCCAGTGCCGGAGTATTCCTGCCGGGTCATCCTCGCTGAGGGAGATCCTGTATCCGTCATCTTCTGCAATAACCGGTTTTATTATCGGCATGCCTGCCTCCCTGACCCACATCCTGCTCCACTCCCCGAGAGGCTTTTGCGATGTCTCCTCCAGTATTGCAACCAGGTCATCCCAGCGTGCATTGCCCCATGTGTACTTGTTCAGGTAAACCTGCAACCCCCTCTTCAGGTTCTCTTCTCCGGCCAGCTGTTCAAGCTGCCGCATCACTATAGGGGCCTTGTTGTAGATGATGCCCCCGTAGAGCGAGCCGGCATCCTTCATGTTGCCCAGTTCCTGTACTATCGGGTTAGTGCCGCGCGTGCGGTCTACCTCATAGGCATCCGGATAGCGCGTGAGAAGAAACCTCAGATCATGATTTATATCCGGAAAATCAGGCCCGGCAATCTTGTCCGACATGTACCCGGCAAAAACCTCCTTAAGCCAGACGTCGTCAAACCACTTCATGGTAACCAGGTCGCCGAACCAGATATGCGATGTCTCATGGGCAATCAGCGAGGCCCGCGAGAGCTGCTCATTCAGGGTGGGGGAAGCTTCGAGCATCAGCGAGGAGGCCCTGTAGAAAATTGACCCGGGATGCTCCATACCACTGTATTGGAACGGTGGCAGAAGCACAAAACCAAACTTGTCAAACGGATAAGGTATCTGAATGTAATCCTCCAGCCACTTCAGCGCGCTGCAATGAAGCCTGAAGATCTCTTCCGAGTTGTTTTCAACGTAACCCGGCCGGGTCTCGCGGTGCAGCATCTCCATCTTCACTCCGTCAATCTCCTTTTCCACCAGCTCAAATTTGCCTGCGGCGAAGGCAAACAGGTAGGTGCTTATAGGCTTTGTCTCGCTGAAGCGAAGGGTGACCCTTCCTTCAGTTGTGTCAGCCGACACGACGGGATTGTTTGACATGGCCCGGTATGACGACGGGATATCCAGGGTGAGTGTGAACCGCCCCTTGATATCCGGCTGATCAAAGCAGGGGAATGCGGTTGAGGCCCTGTCGGGCACAAAAAGCGTATACAGGTATTCACCATTCCTGTTCAGAGAGAGATCCCCTGCACGGAAGCTGACCTCCACGCGATTGTAACGGCGCGATAACAGTTCCCTGTCAATGACTATATGGCCGTTAACGAGTCCAGCCTCAGTTGGCTTCCCGTTTACGGCTACTGTTTTAAGGTAATCCCCGGGCACCTTAAAATCCAGTACAAGCGGTTCACGGCCTGCCGTTCGCAAGAACTCAATCACCGCAATTCCTTCCACCGGTGTATTCTTCCCGGTATCAATTCTGAAAGTCAATCCGTACCTTACATCACCTAAAGTCTCATACCTGTATGTTGCGAGGAGTTTTGACACTCCTTCGGCAGTGTATTCCTCTATGTCCACACGGCTGCATGACGACAGAATTGTCACAATTAGCACAAAAACTGACAGAAGGCGCAGGTATATGGATCCAGGTTTCATGGTGATTGTTTCAGATCATTAAATATAGCTTCAAGGTCATTTCAGACCTTCAGACCTTCAGACCTTCAGACCTCTAGCAGAGTTCCTGGAATCTCTGTCTGAAAACCAGCGGGCGGGCAATATTGTGGAACGTCTCCGTGGTTCCGCCGGTGCCGATGATGGTTATGGAACCGAAATTGAGGATGCGGCCCATGACCGTCTGGTCAACATTGACCGTCTCGATCTTTGAGAGATTCATCTCAAAAGTCCGGCGGGCAATGAAACCCTCCTTGATGACTATACGACGGTTAGTAATAACGAACTCGGAGAGCCAGCGCTTCATCCAGGCGTAAATTGTCAGGGTGAAAATCGATTTAAGTGAAAAGAAGATCACCCAGTGGTATTTGGTCTCATAGGCTACGGACTCGTCCTTGATAAGATGCCCGTTGACATAACTTCCCATTATTCGGATCGTTTTTGATTTCTATGCAATCAGTCGTTTACCTTCACCGCTTTGTCCTCGCTCTGCCAGAGGCCATGCTTGGTGCAGACGGCCAGGGCGCTGAGATTCATTGAGACATCAGGGGCTACCAGGTGGAAATCGACCTCCACATGAGACGGTCTGTGGCCATTGGCGCCGGCCGAGTAGCGAGCTTCGGCAAGCAGCGTCTCGCGGTTCCAGAGCTGTATCACGCTTATATAGTGATCATCCTCATCAGGGTGGGGGTACTGGTCTCCCATGCGTACCTTAACCTGGAACCTGTCTCCCCGTTTGACGCTGTCGGGACAGATTACATGCGGCATGTGGCGGTCGAGATAATCTCGCATTATCTCCTTCTCTTCCTTCTCTATTTCAAGTGCTTTGAATACTCTTGGCATGGCTTTTTGTTTTTAGTAACAACTTGTGCAATTGAATGATCAATCACGCAGTTGTAAATTTAGAAAGAATTCCGGTCAGTTTTCAAAAATTGAATCTTTCATGCGGGATGAAGCTGAGGTCTGAGGCCACAACGTTCTCCCTTACCTGTTCCGGGGTCTTGCCTCCGGGGATCACCGTGTGACACGCCGGGTGTGCTATGCAGAAACGCAGGCTGATCTGAGCCATAGAGTGATCTCTGTATTCATCGAACAGCGGCTGGTATCTCTTAAGATCATTCAGGTATGATTGCAGTTTTTCCGGAGAGAGGTTGAACCTGCGGTGATCATTGTCGCCGAACCGGGCACCGTTATTGAATTTACCGGAGAGAAATCCGAAGAGCAGCGGGATTCGTACTATCACTCCCGTGCCGTACCTCAGGGCCATCGGAAACAGCACCTTTTCAGCCTCACGTTCCAGAAGGTTATACCGCACCTGGATCACATCGAGTAACCCATGGTGCCTTTCAAGGATATGAGCCTGTTCGGTCTCCCTGAACGATTGCACACTCCAGCCGGCATGTTTGATCTTGCCGTCCTTCTTAAGTATTTCCAGTGCAAGCCATGGCTCATCCTTTTCGAGGATCTCCAGATCCGGGCTGTGCAACTGTAAGATGTCAAGAACCTCCAGGTTCAGTCTCTTGAGGCTCTGTTCCGCGGCAAAGACCAGGTGCTTCACCGAGTAGTCGATGTTTGCGGGTGTTGTTTTATGCTTCTGGCCAAGGAACGGGTAGAAGTTGTTACCTGCCTTGGTTGCTATGATAATCTTATCCCTGTCGGGACGGTGGTCAAGAACTTCGCGGATGAGTTCCTCGGAGTGGCCGAAGCCGTAGACGTCGGCTGTGTCAATGAATGTCACACCGGAGTCGAGAGCGGTTTCTATCGCTTTGCGCGACTTATCATCATCTGTTGTTCCCCAGTCGCGTCCACTGATGCCCCAGGCGCCGAAGCCTACTGTTGAGACAACCGGGCCCCGGGCTCCAAGTTTTTTATATTCCATATTTGTTTTCTCTGTTATTATTTGTTATACAATTCGTTACAGTAGCCGATAAGCCTTACCAGGTCCTCACGGTTTTCCATCTTTATGCTGTTCGATTTGATGAAGGTGCTGATCTGCTTTTTGTGTTCAGGAAAAATTTTCATGAACTGGGTTCGTCCCAGAAATCTATGCATCTCGCCGTTGAGGCGGATCCAGTATACTGGCATATATCTTATCTCAAAATCCGGTGGTACTTCGAGGCCGTAGATGGCTCCCTGCGTGCTTATATTTGAATAGGTGTCAACCTTTGATGTCCTTGAGGTACCGCCATAACCCACCGGCTGGCCGGGAGGGATGAGGTGGCTCTCGTGCTGTATGAAGAGAGTGATGGGACCGTTTGCCACCACTTCATGGAAAACCTCGCCGAAGGGGACGAAGCTCCTGTTGCCGAATGTGATTGTATCTGCCTGACTGGCAAGGGCTAATCCGTATAAGGTGTTTCCCTTCAGGAAGGCCATCTTCCCGGTGATTGTATTGTAGTTGCCGGCCTCGGTTGTTTCAGTACCCGTTTTGGATTTAATAATGCACGCCGTGAATTCAGGGAACAGGTACTGATCCATGTTCATGGCGGATTTCGTTTGAGAGCCGCCCGGAATTATTGCAGCCGAATAAAACACAACAGCGGTAAGAAGGGCTTTAAGATGGCTTTTCATTGTTGCTTGTCACTTTTGCATATTATCCCGAAAGTTAGCATTTATTATGCCGGACCCGCCCGGATCATTAACTGCAAGGAATGTCATGTCACATTTAAATTTCCAAAAAACTAACAGTCAGCTTGTTTGGAAAGGATCGGTCATTTTTTTAACTTGCGTCTTCATTTACTGTTTATGAGAAGGTTTTTCATTTTGGCTGTACTGATCACGTGTTCACTGATCTCATGCAGGAATGAGAGGTTTGACATGGATCTGTTGTATGGCAGCTGGATCAGGTTACCCGATACGGGTCATCCCAGACCCACGATAGAGTTCAATATCGGCGGTAACTATTGCATGGTTGGTTATCAGAGCGTGCCGACGGGTGGAGCTACTGTTTACAGGTTGACAATCACCGGTGAGTTCGAGGTTGACGGTTACAATGTTACCCTTGTTACGGCAGAGGTTCAGAGTATGGATGAAGAGCCTGATCCGGGAGATTTTCCCTATGAAGGCATTGATATCACAGAAGGGATATCACTCGGAAGTTTTTATGGGGGCCAGAACAATATCCAGTTCGTTACAGGTATTAATGAAGGGATAGCTGTCAACGCTGAGTATATACCGGTAACATGGGAGGTATTGGGCCTTACTGAGAGTCTTCTGGAGGTGAAGGTAGACCTGGATACCATCAGGTATGTAAGGCAATAATAACCGGTAAATTCTTTAATAGTTCGTCTGGTTTTTGATATTACGCAAATAGTTATTATCTTTGCACCCACATTGCGGGGTGGAGCAGTGGCAGCTCGTTGGGCTCATAACCCAAAGGTCGGAGGTTCGAATCCTCCCTCCGCTACAAAGGAAAGCCAGGCACAGAGTGCCCGGCTTTTTTGTTTACAGGCCGAAGAAAGCTTGCTTTCTGCAGGACTGGAGACAAAAATAGCCGATGCCATGCGTCAGCATGGCTGGCTTTTCTTTGTTATGCCCCCCAACTATGGATCACGAGCAACGCGAGTAATCCTCAAGCGAGGGCCGGAAATAATTAAGGACTTTATGAGCGGAGCGAATAAAGGGCTTTTTCTTTGCAGAAGCTCGCCCTTGAGGATCATGAGCGAAGCAAGTAATCCTCACACAACAGGCGGATGAGCGCCTTTTTCATTGTTAAGCCCCCCTACCAGAGGATCACCAAGTAATCCTCACTTTATCTTCAGAACCAGGCTTTTTCTAGTTCCGTTTGGAAACATATTGGAAACATCCGGCAAAAATATACCGGCATAACAGGGAACAGGGGCAATTTCTATCTGTCTTTTTTCTTAAATTTGTCTGGAGAAATCCCGTTAAAGGAGCTTATTCCTGATGCAAAAGCCGGTTCCAAAGCCAACCTCACGCCGGTGCAAATAGTAAGCTTTATGTTCGGGATGGGTTTATTATCTGTTTAGTACAGATTAATTTGTTATTGTTTCCGGTGGAATATGATGAAGGCAACCGGCTTATGCACTCAGAATGAATTATTATAATTATTAAAATGCTTTACCTATGAAAACCAGGCAAAATCAACTGTCAGTATTGGTGCTGTTCTCTATCCTGATGATGGCTTTTATGCCAGGCGGCGAAAAAGCAAAAAAGCCAATATATCTGAATACTGCATATTCATTTAAGGAAAGGGCTGCCGACCTTGTTTCCAGAATGACGCCCGAGGAGAAACAAAGCCAGCTGGGCAATACAATGCCCCCAATTCCGCGCCTGGGAGTGAATCATTATGACGTCTGGGGCGAGGCGCTGCACGGAATCATGGGCAGAAACAACAACAGCGGCATGACCGCAACCTCCTTCCCAAACAGTGTGGCCGTCGGGGCAACCTGGGACCCGGAGCTGATAAAACGTGAGACCAAAGTGATTTCCGACGAAGCCCGGGGATTTAACCACGATGTAATATTCACACTCACATACTGGTCGCCTGTCATTGAGCCGGCACGTGACCCTCGCTGGGGACGAACTGCCGAGACCTTCGGGGAAGATCCTTTTCTCGTTTCTCAGATCGGGAAGGGATTTATTCAGGGTTTAATGGGCGACGACCCTACCTACCTGAAAGCTGTCCCCTGCGGAAAACACTATTTTGCAAACAACACAGAGTTTAACCGCCACACCGGCAGCGCAGACATGGACGACCGCGATATGCGCGAATTTTATCTTCTGCCTTACAGAACCCTTATAAGAGAATATAAACTTCCGGCTATCATGACAGCCTACAGCGCTGTAAACCGAATACCGGTTTCGGCAAGCAAATACCTTGTTGATACAATCGCCCGGAAAACTTATGGACTGGACGGTTACGTAACCGGCGACTGCGGCGCGATTGATGACATGGTCAGAGGTCATAACTATGCCGAAAACCATACCGTTGCAGCAGCGATTGGAATTAAATCAGGCGTTGATACCGATTGCGGCAGCGTTTACCAGGCCAATGCCCTGGATGCTGTTAAACAGGGCATACTAACCGAAGCTGATATTGACAGGGCGCTTGTGAACTTCTTCACCATCAGAATGCGGATGGGAGAATTTGATCCCCGGGAAATTGTTCCCTATGCCGGAATTAAACCGGGAATAATCAACGATCCTTCTCATAATGACCTCGCGCTTGAAGTTGCAACCAAAACACCCGTTCTGCTGAAAAACAGCACAATCACAGAAACAGGGGCCAAAGCTTTGCCGATTGATCTGAAGAGGGTTAAAAAGATTGCTGTATTAGGTCCACAGGCCGATAAGGTTGAGCTGGGTGATTATTCGGGAGAGGTTGAACCTCATTTGAGTATTTCGCCGCTGGAGGGGATTCAGAACTACATTAAGGAGCATAACCTGAATACCGAGATAGTTTCTGTGATCAGCGGAAACACCGACAGAAAGACCGACTTTTTAACCGTGAACCGTTTTTCGACAGTCCGGAATGGTCAGGTGCTGGAAGAATATGATGCAACAAAATTTGCCTCTTCTGCTCCGGGTCTTATTGTAGCGTCAAGATATGGCCGGACTGTAATAAGCGGAATAAAGGACGGCGACTGGACTGCCTATGATAATATCGATATCACAAACGTCGATTCGATAAGGTTCAACCTCAGTTCATCCGCCGATGGCGGTATTCTGGAAGTGAGGGTTGGCTCTGCCGCCGGCAATGTTCTGGCCTCGGAAAGAATCAGCAGCCCTCCGGAAAGAGGAGGATTCCCAGGTTGGGCACGCCCCAGGACTGTTCCAGTGAAAATCAACACCCTGGGCATCACAGGTCCCCAAACACTTGTGCTTGTGTATCGCGAAGCAGAGAAGGAGATCGATGCCGCAACGCTTAACCTGGCCGCAGGCTGTGATGTAGCCCTGATTTTCGTGGGCACAGACCAGTCCACAGGCAGAGAGGAATCGGACCGTTTTGCATTGACCCTGCCTGGCAATCAGAATGAACTGATAAAAGCAGTGGCCGCAATTAATCCCAATACAATTGTAGTGATGCAAACAATGGGAATGGTTGAGGTGGAACAGTTTAAACACCTTGCGGATGTGACCGGTATTATCTGGACAGGTTACAACGGTCAGGCTCAGGGAACAGCTATGGCGAAAATACTGTTCGGCGATGTAAATCCGGGCGGAAAGCTGAATGTAACCTGGCATAAGTCACTGACAGACCTGCCAGAGTTCAATAATTACAATCTTCGCGGTGACGGCACCAACGGACGCACTTACATGTATTTCAACAGGGATGTTTCCTACGAGTTCGGATACGGTCTGTCATACACCACATTTGAATACAGCAATTTTGCCATCAGCAAAACCAGCATTACACCTAACGATAAGATCACTGTCAGTGTTGATGTTCAGAATACCGGAACTGTTGACGGAGATGAGGTGGTGCAGGTTTATGTGAAAACACCGGACAGTCCCGCATCCCTTGAAAGACCAATAAAAAGGCTGAAAGGATTCAAAAGGGTGACCGTTCCCCGCGGCCAGGTAAAAACAGTTTCAATCGATATCAACTGTGAAGATCTTTGGTTCTGGGACACTGAAAAAGGGAAAATTACATTCGACCCGGGCAGGTATATCTTTGAGATAGGCGCATCCTCACGGGACATAAAAGGAGAGGTGGAGGCCAGAATGAGCGGAAGCTATAAACCTGTCCTGACAACTGTTGTGGCCGAGAGTGACAGGGTGGTGCTAAAGCCCGGAGATGCAGTGCAGACAAGTGTTACCGCAAGTATGTCTGACGATAGCTTCTATGACATCACAAAAGCTGATGTTAAGTATAAAAGCAATAACCCCGCAGTTGCCGATGTTGATGAGAGGGGCAGGGTAACAGCAACGGGCGTAGGTGTGGCATCCATTTTCGCTTATGTTACAATCGACGGGACAACCGTTTCAAACAGCTACCCGGTCAAGGTTATGCCAGACCTGAATCCCAAATCCGTAACAGTTAACGGAAAAAAAATCCCGGGATTTGATAAAGATGTAAAGGCGTACAGCTACCTGCTGAAGAGGAATTCGAAAATACCGGTAGTGAAAGCTGAGGCTCTGAGCAGCGGAATTTCGGTTGAGATTGAACAGGCCAGGGCAATTCCGGGAACTGCCACAGTGCAATTGATCGATAATATCACCCTGGAAAAGAATGTATATTACCTGAATTTTGATTCTGAATCGGTAAGCGACGAATTCAACGGCGCCGCTGTTGACTCCCGATGGGAATGGGTTCGCGAAAACAAATCAACCCGAAGTTTATCCTTAAAACCAGGTTCGCTGACAATCACAGCTGAAAGGGGAGGTGTTCTGGAGGCTCCGAACAATGCACGAAATATATTGCTTCAAAGTGCAAACAACGACTGGACAATTGAAACCCGCCTGGTTTGTTCCAGGTCTCCGTCGCAACCCGAGAATGCAGGAATCCTGGCTTACCAGGACGACGATAATTTTGTGAAGCTGATGTTCAGGGCTGTGGTCAAGACAACCCGGGCCAGGGGAGTGCAACCCGGCACAATTGACCTGGTTATGGAAGAAAACGGCATTGCAAAATCACTTGCAACTTTCAACTTAAAAAATGAAATCATTGGAGACAATACTCTGAATCTTAAACTGGAGAAGAAAGGAAGTATTTACACGGCATATTATTCAACTGACGGGGTTAAGTACGAGTTGCTCGGAACGGCAAACCTGCTGCTGAAAGACATCAGAGCGGGCCTGATCGTATGCGATGGGACAGTGGCTCAATACATGAAGAGTACGTTCTGGTTCGATTCTGATACAACAAAACCAGACACGCCCTTTGATGTTTCTTTCGACTATTTCCGCATAAAGAACAGCGGGCTGAAATAATAACCGGATAATCTTAAAAAAACAGACATGAAAAATCTATTATTAGCGTTGCTGCTCATCTCTATTGGCATGGTTGGGTTTGCACAGGAAACTGTTTTTCCCGAGGGGACCAAACCGGCGTTAACCAACATTCCGGGTGCTGATTATCCCCGGATCGACTCTCTGAGCAGAGTCCATTTCCGGTTGAGTGCCCCTGATGCAACAAGTGTTTCGGTAAGTCTTGGCAATGTTGCTCTCACAAAAGGGGAGGACGGTTTCTGGACAGGTATAACCAGGCCTCAGGACCCCGGTTTCCATTATTACACAATTAAAATCAACGGTGTTGATGTGGCCGACCCGTCAAGTGAGACCTTTTTTGGTGCAAGTAAGATCATGAGCGGCATTGAAATTCCGGAGAAAGGTGTCGATTTCTATGACATCAAAAATGTTCCGCATGGTGAGGTTCGATCATTCCACTATTGGTCAAAAACTTTCAGCGAAACCCGCCATGCTTATATCTATACACCACCCGGTTACGACAAGGATAAAAAGAAGCGTTATCCGGTACTCTATCTGCAGCACGGGATGGGTGAAGACAGGCGCGCCTGGCCAAACCAGGGACGCACTAACTTCATTCTCGACAACCTGATTGCGGAAGGAAAGGCAAAGCCAATGATTGTGGTGATGGAAGACGGCGGGATTGCCAGGGGTTTCGGGACACCCATACGCGATAAGTCCGGCAAGATACTGCCCCGGCCAGAAGGGCAGCGCCCGGGCCGTCGTGGCGGTCCCGGACAGGGCCCTAATTTCTGGGACGAATTTACTGAAACCATTGTTACTGACATTATTCCTGCCATCGATGAACATTTCAGGACGTTGCCCGACCGTGAAAACCGTGCTATCGCAGGTCTTTCACTCGGCGGTACACAAACTTACCAGATTTCGCAGGCCAATCTTGACAAGTTTGCCAATATTGGTGTTTTCAGCGCCCCGTTCGGATTTCCCGGCATTGAAACCGGCTACAATGGGTTATTGGCAAAGCCGGATGAATTCAACAAACAGGTGAAAGTATTCTTCATCAGCATGGGTTCAAAAGAAGGTCCGAACACGGGACGGGCCATCCATGAGACTCTTGATAAAGCCGGAATAAACAATGTGTATTACGAAGCGCCTGGAACTGCCCACGAATTTCAGACATGGCGTAAGAGCCTGTATTATTTTGCCCAGCTTTTATTTCAGAATAAATAATCGATAACATACAGCAAATGAAACATTTGATTTCGATAGTCGGCTTTGTTTTTTTAATGCATCTTGGATTAAAGGCGCAACAGTCCAACGTGAATCTCGATTACAATCCGCAAAAGGATACGGAAGGTCTGATTCCGTTCAGCGCTAATGTGAATTCGCCCGAGGTGCGCGACGACAATACAGTTACTTTCCGGTTAAAAGCTCCCAACGCACAGAAGGTTGTTTTGCCGGCCGGGGCAATCCACACGACCAATAACCTTGGCCGGGAGCCTATTCCTTTTACAAAGGGTGACGATGGTATATGGACCCTGACAATCGGGCCGCTCAAACCGGATATGTACGCTTATCATTTCAATGTAGACGGCCTTCAGATTCCTGATCCGAACAACACTTACGCTGCTTTTACAGCCATGCCGCCTTACAGTGAGCTGATCGTGCATGGCGACGGGCCTGCATATTACGATGCCCGGAATGTTTCTCACGGAACCGTTACGCGCCATGTCTATCATTCGGACGTAACCGGCGGTGAGCGCGAACTCTACGTTTATACTCCTCCGGGTTATAACCCGAAGAAAAAATACCCGGTATTGTATCTGCTGGGTGGAAGCGGCGAGCTGCCGTCCAACTGGGTGTTCGACGGACGGGCGAATTTTATTCTGGACAACCTGCTGGCCGAAGGGAAAGCAGTCCCGATGATTATTGCCATCCCCAACAACCAGGTAATTCACCGGAATCATCCCAAACATACCGAACTGACTTTCGATATTCTTGAAAAAGAGCTCCGGAACCATGTAATTCCACTGGTTGACAAGGCTTACAGCACAGTCAGGTCACCAAAAGGCAGGGCCATCTCAGGGTTGTCAATGGGAGGCCGTCACAGTATGTTTATCGGTTTTCGTTCGCTTGACCTGTTTGCAAATTTCGGTATCCTCAGCGCCGGGGATACAAATGCGGAAATATCGCTGGCACAGTTCCTGAACGATCCGAAAGTAAACGAAAAGGTAGATTACCTCTTTGTTGGTCAGGGTACTGAAGAAGCAAAAGGATTCATGGGGCGAAGGTGCCTGGTTCTGCATGAAGCCCTGGAAAAACACAAAATCGAGCATGAATATTATACGGGGGGTCATGGCGGTCACGACTGGTCTACCTGGCGGCACCTGCTATATTATCAGTTTCTGCCCAACCTCTGGCGGAGCAAATAGCTCAGACGGACCAGGCGGACATCGGCTCTGTTATCATTGCTGAATCGCTTAATGTTGTCCATTATTATTTCAGTTGGATAAAGATTACGATAGGAAAGGAGTGGGTAAAATGATACTCTTTCAAACAGCTGCATATTATTATTAGCAGTATCTTAACCCCTCATTAAAATGTCAATGAGAAGATCTGTTTTTACATTTCTGGTCATCCTCATAGTTCTTTCATGCAGTAATGAGGGTATGAAGCAATCACTTATTGAAAATCCGGATACCGGTGACAAGATGGAACAAGGACGGGACAGTCTGAGATACCTGGCTCTGGGAGACTCATACACGATAGGTGAAAGCATTGACCCTGCCATGCGTTATCCCGTTCAGATAGCAGATTCACTGACTGAGCGTGGATGGTATGTGGAAGCACCACAGATCATTGCAGTTACCGGTTGGACGACAGCGGACCTGAAGGCTGGCATAAGAGCTGCCAACCCACAGGGTCCGTATGATCTTGTCAGCCTCCTGATAGGTGTAAATAATCAGTACAGGGGTTTGGATATCAATATTTACAGGAAGGAATTCGGCGAACTAATAGATCAGTCGATCAGGTTTGCAGGAAACGACACTTCCAGGGTCATAGTCTTTTCAATCCCTGACTGGGGAGTGACCCCGTTTGCCTCGGGCAGGGACAGGGAGAAAATTGCCAGGGAGATAGACCAGTATAATGCTGTAAAAGAAGAGATCACTTTTTCAAGGGGAGTTGTCTGGGTAGACGTAACTGCCGTTTCAAGGCTTGCAGAAACAGATCTGACTCTTATTGCCGGTGATGGCCTGCATCCGTCAGGCAAGATGTATACAGAATGGGTAAGACTGGCGCTTCCGGAGATATTGAAAATTATTGAAAAGGAGTAGACATGGAGATGGAATCGGCATACAAGGAAGCCCTGGCCCTGGATGAGCAGGACGAACTCTCTGCGTACAGGTCAAGGTTCATTTCAGGTGATGAAAAGTTGATCTACCTCGACGGCAATTCACTGGGCCGACTGCCTGCTGAGAGCAAGGCAATAGTGGACCGGACTGTTAACCTTGAGTGGGGCGAGCGACTGATACGAAGCTGGAACGCGGACTGGTTTACGAAGAACAGGGAGCTGGGAGATAAGATTGCCCGTATTGCCGGTGCTTCCGAAGGTGAGGTGATTGTTACTGATACAACTTCGGTCAACCTTTACAAACTGGCCCATGCAGCGCTTAAGTATAAAGAGGGAAGGAGACGGATCGTGACAGATGAACTGAACTTTCCTTCTGACATTTATATCCTGCAGGGACTGGTAAAGGCGTTCGGGGACGGATATGAACTGACTGTTGTTCCTTCAAGAGATGGCTTGACGATCGATACCGGGGATCTGAAGGCAAATATTGATGACAATACTGCGCTGGTCTCACTCTCGCATGTGGCATTCAAGTCTGCTTTCAGGTATAATATGAGGGAGATCACATCGCTCGTTCACGCGAAGGAGGCGATGATGCTGTGGGACCTGAGCCACAGTATTGGTGCGGTTCCCGGTGAACTGAACGCATCAGGGGCCGATCTTGCAGTGGGATGCACTTACAAGTACCTCAATGGTGGTCCCGGATCACCTGCATTCCTGTATGTACGAAAGGATCTACAGGATAAACTTTCATCACCCATATGGGGATGGTTTGGTGAGAAGAATCCCTTTGATTTTACGTTGGAATACCGTCACGGTGAAGGCATCAGCCGTTTCCTGGCCGGCACACCTCCGATATTAGCCCTGAAAACCATTGAACCCACCCTCGATATGATGAACGAGGCCGGCATGGAGAGGATCCGGAAGAAAAGCGTTGAGCAGTCTGAATTCCTTTTAAAGCTTGCTGAGGAATTTCTTCATCCTCTGGGCTTCCGGCCGGGATCTCCCCTCGATCCTGAAAAACGGGGATCACATGTATCGCTGCGTCATCCGGAGGCCTACCGTATATGCAAGGCCCTGATAGATCCGGGTGTGGGAGATTATGTAGTCATTCCTGATTTTCGCGAGCCTGACAATATACGCCTTGGGATTACTCCATTATACACCACATATACGGAGATATTTCTTGCGGTCAGGGAAATAAGTGAAATAGTTGAAAATAAACTCTTCCTGAAGTATTTATCCAACAGGGAGAAGGTAACCTGACAGGGATAATTCAGGGGCAAAGCCGGGCCAGAGATTGATTTCACTGATTGCTGCATGTTCCTTCATAACCTCCCTGATGTCAGCCACCGGGTTATCAACAACTTGTTATGCATCAGCCAGTATATTGCCCGAGGCAGCCATGAGGCAACTGTCAGCGGTTGACATGATGGCTGAGAAATATGCTGCCAGTACAATTCCTAAAAATCCTACAGGCAGCACTGTCCTTATCAAAACCGGCAGTCCCATTTCAGCATCGAGATTTTGCATAGAATAGCCAGGCAACAGACCATTTTCCAGGGCTACCCTGGCGAACATTCCCAGGATTACCCCGACGAAAGCCATTATGGGATACTCGAAAAGCCCTGCGATAAGCCATCCTTTTTGTGCGGTCTTTCTGTCTTTCGAGGCATAAATCCTTTGATAAAGGGTCATGCCAATAAACCAGATAGGAATAATGGTGATCATCCAGTTGACAATTGTCTGCCAGCTTATTGCAGTCAGGCTGAGAAAAGAAGGTTCCAGCGTATTCACTATCGTTTCAGCCCGCCGATCTTTACGAATGCAACTGGCAGGCCCACAAACAGCAACCCCGACATTAAGATGATCCATTGCACGGTATCTGTATATATTACAGCCTCCGACGTCTGTTGCCACTACTGACAGACCGATGTGCAAACTGCTGAGTTTCCTTCCTCCTACGTAATAATCATCCGTTGATTTATTTTTACGCATGAAGTACACCCCAACGCCAAGCATTGTTGCCAGATAAATGCATATAAGCGTTATGTCAATCCAACTCATCTGCAATAGTTCAGATTCTGACAACCTTTTTTATCCGCATGTTACAGATGTTTGTAATAGACATTCATGCTTTCAATCCTGCCTGAGATGTTTGTGTTTTTAATGAGTGTCCCCGAATAGCGGTATTTATTTCTTAAGAATGTTTTGTTCATCGGCAATGAATTCAACCTGGCTATTGTGTACAGAGTATGTACTCCCTGTTCTTTCATTTCTTCTTCCATGGATCTCAATAGAATCCCCGAAAGTCTGTTACCGAGGTAAGCAGGATGTGTGGCGAAATCTGTCATTTCAGCATTACCGGCTTCGCGATCGATTTCGGAAGATGCCAGTGCAGCAAGTTTCCCATTTTTCTCCGCCCCGAAATAAACTACATCCTCTTGCATGGTTTTCAGTATGTATTCCGGGTTATGAATAGGGAAAGGATAGCTCTTGAACACTTCGGAATATATTTCAGTCATTTGTGGCACATCTGATCCGGAAAGAATTCTGACCTTATAGGCAGAATTAACTTTTGGTGTGCCATTCATGTTCTCTGTCAACAGATTATGCAGTTTCTTTAATTGAGAATGCTCGATATTACGGAGTCTGTCAGAATTCAGGAATTTGGACAGAAAGAATACGTCCTCCTTGTTGTTGAAGAAAGCCGGTATGTATGCCTCGAGTATATAGCCGTCTGCAAAAAACAGGGGAGCGATGTATTTAGGCACTTTACAGAATATTTTAGAATAATCATTCTCTTTTGCCAGATTTGATATTGACTGGAGAATTATACCCAGGTCATCTTCGCATAACCTGATTAAATATATTCTGTCATTGTGTTTACCATGCTGAATAATGGAGCCTTTGCCAATTTCTGTTACCTGATCACGCATTGTTATCCCTCCTTTGAAGCCTTTCATTGTCTCCAGGTATTAAGGATATGATGTCATTGGAATCGGAAAGCAGCTTTTCAATACCTACCGCATCGGCTTCATCAGTCTCATTTAAGTTCAGATCCAGCTTGCAGTCTTTACAATTTCGGTCACACATTATCGGTTCATAGCTGTCGGGTTCCTTATAGGTGGTGATCACACCTTCGTAATTTCGCAACACGATTTTGTTCGTTGACCAGGAAATGATGTAGTTAGGCATAATGGGAATCTTCCCTCCTCCGCCAGGTGCATCTATTACATATGTCGGCCGTGCAAAGCCACTTGTATGTCCGATCAGGCTTTCCATGATCTCAATGCCTTTCCCAATGGGGGTTCTGAAATGCGCCAATCCTTCTGAAAGGTCACACTGGTATAAATAATAAGGGCGGATTCTGTTCTGTACCAGCTTGTGCAATAACAGTTTCATGATCCTCGGACAGTCATTCACATCGGCCAGAAGAACTGACTGGTTGCCCAGCGGAAATCCTCCGTCCGCAAGTTTTGCTATAGCCTGTTTTGAAGATGTGGTGATTTCATTGGGATGGTTGAAATGAGTATTGATCCAGAGGGGGTGGTGCTTTTGCATCACAGAGACCAGATTGTCTGTGATCCTGTACGGAAGCACTACCGGCATCCTCGTTCCTATACGAATTATTTCCACATGCGGGATATTACGTATTTCCGTAAGCAACCAGTCGAGTTTCTCATCTGAAAGCATCAGAGGATCCCCTCCTGACAGAAGTACATCTCTTACCTGGGGGGTTCTCCTGATGTATTCTATTCCTTCGGACAACTGTTCTTTCGACGGAATAAAGTCTATATCACCTACCTTTCTTTTTCTTGTACAATGCCTGCAGTAAATTGAACAGATATTGCTGACATGAAAAAGCACCCTGTCTGGGTACCTGTGGGTAATCCCCCGAACGGGACTGTCTTCATCCTCTGACAGGGGATCCCTGTGTTCAGATTCTAATGTAATCAGTTCCTCAACCCTGCCAAATGACTGTTTGAAAACAGGATCAGACCTGAAATTATCAGTATTGATCAATGAAAGGTAATAAGGTGTGATGGAGAGGGGAAACTTATCGAAGACAGCTTTCAGCTTAATCCGTTCCTGTTCGTCAAACTTTATTCCTGTCAGGTATTCAAATTTCTCCAGCGATCTGATAGCATGTTTCAGTTGCCATTTCCAGTCTTTCCAGTTTGACAATTTTGGCTCTTCATCAATCTTGTTCGCAATCTCTTTCTGGACAGTATTGTAAATCATAAGAATAGCATATAGATTCAATGCGAACAAAAATACTACAAATGAAGGAATATACCTAAATTAATCCTGATTTTGCCGAAGAAAGAAAAGACGAGAGATGCCGTAAAATATTATTACTGGCTTGTATTTAGTGCATTATCATTCTCAATATCAACTTCTAATGTAATCAGGGGAGATGCTTCCAATTGTTCAATATCCAGCAGCCTCACAAGAGTTTCCAGACTGTTTTCAACTTTTCTGATTTCGGGTTCATCCAGACTCTGGAGTTTAGTCGATAATTGTTCGTGTAGAAGCGGTGGAATAGTACTGAGTAACTCTTCTCCTGAGGATGTAAGTGCGATATTGGCTATTCGTTTATCTCCTGATTTGGGCAGCCGGGCTAAATATCCCCTTTTTTCCAGCCTGTCAATGATACCGCTTACTGTACTGGAATTAAGGTTCAGGAATTTTTTAATTTCACTTTGTGTTGTCTGATAACTGGGTGAATTGTTAAGGAAATTCAAACACAATACCTGTGGAATAGTTACTCCGTATTCCTTTTGTATCTTCTTGGATTCGATATCTATTGAACGGACAATTTTCCGGATCTTGATCAGTATCTCTGTGGCATCCATACCGCTTAGATTAGTTATAGTGTAAAATTATGAATGTTTGACAGAAATTTAAGTATCAGGATAATTTTCAGGAGATACAAGTGTCATCGTGAGGTTCTATGCGAAGGATAATTGTGATACCACTGCCTCTTCAACCGGCTCCGCCATATTTACGATTAAAGACAGGATAGTATTTAAGACCTCACATCTGCAAGGAAAAATCAGGTCAGGCAGAAGGCAGTCAGGGCTTTTTCTGCAACGTCAATAACCATTCCCTGAATACAGGATTGGCAAACCTGTATTCGTTTTCAGATTTATAGATCAGCGCTTTTTTCTGCAATGATTTAAGTGCCTCAGTCAATGAGGAACTTACTGGCAGGTCAAACATAGTCCGGACCCTGTCTGAAAAAATACCAGAACCTCCGATCTTTGCTAAGGCCAGCAGGGTTGAACGTTGCGTATTGGTCAATTGATCATAGATATCCCGGAAAATATCTATCTGCGAATACATTACCCTGTTCAGCCATGCATCCCTGAAATCTTCCTTGTCCTGATCACTTCCGCCACGTATAAGATCAAAGACCACGGAAGCAAAGAATTGTGTATAATGTGGCTGACACTCCGATACTGCAAGGATACTGTCAATCGTGTGTTTTTTGATCTGCAGGCCATAATCACTGAATTTCTCATTTATGAAACCGGATAGTTCTGTTGCAGTGATAACGGACAGTTTCATTCTGGTTGCAAACTCGAAAAAAGGTGACTGTGCAGAAGCAAAAATATCTTCCATCATAGATTGTTTGCTGCCAAGAAAAATGTAAGAGACATCACGGTGTCTCTGAAACGAGGAGCGCATCCAGTTCAACAGGAAGGGATCAATTCTTGATATCTCCTGGAACTCATCAAACGCAATGCATATCCGCCTTTTTCTTTGTTGGGATATGCTGTTGGGAACGTCGAGTATTGTTTCAATATCTTTCTGCTGCTCAATATTATTTATATTAAGAGAAAGACCGGGATTTCCGAATTGATCAAATGACACCCCCGGAGAAAGATGCCTGAAACTTTCCGACAATTTTTTTGTCAGACTTTTTATCTCATCTCTCCAGTTAAAAAGTTCCCTGGCAAGTATATCCGAGTATTTCCTGCTAAAGTCATCCAGGGATTTAATGTTGTAAAGGTCAACATATATACAGATAGCTGAAGTTGTCTCACGAAATACCTTATTGACCAGTGATGTTTTGCCAAATCTTCTTGGTGAAAACAGCCATGTGGAGTATCCGTTTTGAATTTGCTGCTTCAGAAACGATATCTCCTTTTTTCTATTGCAGAATGCCGTGTCGTCGATGACGACACCGAACTGGAATGGATTACTGTTTTTTTCTTCCTTCGGCTTCATAATGACATAATTTATAGCGCAAATATACATGTCGTATAATTACGACACGTAAATATACGCAATAAAGTTATCTCTCTATGTCTCTGTTATTCAAACATATAATGATCAAGCATTTTATTGAATCCGCCCTGATGCTTCAGGGAGCCCACCTGGGGTCAAGGTCATGGACTTTGACAGGGAGTATCCGGCTGGCTGTGTTGCCGGACGCCAGCCTGATATCTATCCCGAACCTGTCATCCCTGGCTGGCCTGTTAAAAATACAGAACTCTTGCAGCCAGGTGTAACTTTTGATGTCACAATATGTATTGGAGATTATCGGGATAAAGACTGGGCACCTCAACTTGTCTTTCAGTGAAGCATACAAGTTGTGTGTCTCAAGAATGCCATCCTCAGGATCAGATATATTTTAGATAATGCTCAAGGAATACATCATATAGCCTGAATGAGCCATGGTCTTTTATAATAAGTTGCTTGTCAAGTAATGAGTTTATTGCCCTGTGCATACTGCTAGGGCTTTTTATTTTTGATACTTCCAGGAAATCAGCCGAGTTCGGACTTGAGATTGTGCTTAACTTTGCAATTGCTTTTAATACAATGAACTGTTGTTTTGTAAGCAATTCAGGGAGCTCGCTGTAGAAAACACTTTTTTCCAGTATAAAATCACGGTACAATAACTCAAATTCTGTTACTGAACCGGGCTGTTTTTCAAGGCTGTATAAAAAATTGGCGATTGCCTGAACATAGTAGGTGTGTTGGTGGGATATTGATAGTATATAATCAACGATTTCATGATTCACCTCTTTTTTAGCTTTCCTGAAGTGTTTTATGATGAAATCGAAGTATACTTTTTTTTCAATCTTTTCAATAGCAACCATTCGTGTTGATTGGTAAAATGGCATACTATATTTTGTAAATATATCATTCAGCAAGTGTTGTTCGCTTCCGCTGTAAATAAAGACAATATTTTGACTTTGCTGAGAGAGTGCGCGTAGCTTGCCTTCAAACGGAGACTGGTTATCGTACTTTTTAATTTCCTGAAATTCATCGATGGCAATCACAATCCGGATTTTGAGCTGATTTAAGAAATGATATATTTCTTCCAGGTTGCCGAAAATATTCTTTCTATCCCTGTAGATCATATCTATTGAGGGTAAGCCATCAATTCCAATGCTGAATGAAGCTCCGATTGATTTCAAAAAGGTTACCATTTTTTCTGAAAACTTCTGCTTAGAGAAGACCTTGCTTTTAATGATTCCGTTCGCAAGTTCCCTGGTGAACTCTTCTGCATTGCTTGTGCCCCAGATGTCAGTATATATACAAACATATTCTTTTTCCAGCTTCCTGAAAACATGTTGTATCAATGCAGATTTGCCCAGTCTCCTGTAACCATATAATGTGATGTCCTGGTTGTTCCTTATTGCGTTAACCAGCCATTCACTCTCCTCAATCCTGTTGCAAAAAAATTGAGGGCCTTTGTACCCTTTAATGACGAATGGATTCATAATCTTTGTTTTCCCAAAGATATTTATTTTATTCTGATTTCGCAACACGTGAAACGCAAAGTGCGAAACGCAATATGCGAAAGATGAATATTGCAGCCAGATTGCCTGCAGGGTTAAAAAATGGCCAGGTACTGTCCTTATGAAAGGAGTGTAATGTTCATGACATGGCGGTTTGGGTCATAAACAGGCAATTGTTCATTTCTTTGCCGGGCTGGGGTATGGCGGAGGTGTTATCTCCGTTACGCCCTCCTGCTCCAGTAGCTTCAATGCTTCCCTGACCGCTCTTTCCAGCTGGGGATCTATCCCCCTGGAAAGGGAGACCGCATCCTGGCGCACCTCAATATCCGGGGCCACACCCTCATTTTCGGCTATCCATTTCTTTGCCACGGGATCAAAAACTGCGTTGTCAGGAGCAGTAAGGGTGCCTCCGTCGACCATAGCATAATGCACCGATGACTTCACCAGTCCTCCCCAGGTACGTGTTCCGATCAGGGGCCCAGTCTTCTGCTGGCGGAAAACCCACGGGAAGAAGTCGCCTCCCGAACCTGACATCTCATTTATAAGGAGAACCTTCGGACCGAGGATGCCTGCCGGAAGGCGGAACGGCCGGCCTCCGGGCACTTCATTGGTAAGGGCAGCCCTGATCCGGCGGTTCATCAGGTCAACCATATAGTCGTCAAGCAGGCCGCCACCGTTGAAACGCTCATCGATCACCGCACCCATTTTATCCTGCTGTGCAAAGAAATAGCGGTTGAATGAGACAAAACCCGGAGTGCTGGTGTTTGGTACCCACACATAAGCCAGCCTGCCACCGGAAAGGCTGTCGACCAGCCTGCGGTTATCCTCCACCCATGCTCTCTGGCGCAGGCCTGATTCACTGCCGACGGGCTTCACCACCTCTTTCCAGGACCCCTCAAACTCCGGATTCTTGTTGATATGCAGTGTGGTCTGCACATTCAGCGTTCCGTCAAGGTATTGCCACGGATCATCTGCGGCAGTGAGCTCCTTCCCGTTTATGCCAACCAGGTAATATCCTTCCTCTACCTTCAGCCCGGGCCTGTCAAGCGGACCTGAAAGCTCGGGGTTCCAGCTTTCAGTTGTATAGATACGGCTGATCTTCCAGCGGTTGTTTTCCGGCATCAGGTCAGCGCCAAGCAATCCGGCAGAGGACTTCTCCACCTCAGGGTAGTCGCCTCCGCCGACAAAACTGTGTCCTACTGACAGTTCACCGTTCATCTGATCAAGGATGTAAGTCAGGTCAGCCCTGTGCTTAACAAACGGGATGAGCGGAGCATACTTTTCATATACTGCATTCCAGTCTCTTCCGTGCATTCCGGGATCGTAGAAATAATCCCTCTCATATCTCCATGCCTCCTCAAAAATCTGTTTCCACTCTTCTGACCTGTTGAGGAGCATCTTCAGGTCAATCTTAACTGTCTTTCCGTCAGAGCCTGAAGCTGCTGAAGTGTTCATTATCTTCCAGTCGCTGCCAATTCTTGCGAGCATCTTGTTGCCGTCGGCAGAGACGGAGGCCTGGTTTGCGCCGCTGACGAAATCTTTGGCTTCGCGCTTCTCAAGGGTGAATTTCCTGATAACATACCCGGGTGTTCCCTCTTTGCTCTCGCCTGTAAAAAGGGTGCCTGCGGGACCGCTGACAAGCATCCGGTAATTGCCCCTGGGCAACGGCAGCGTAATGGTTCTCCGGCCGATGTCTGCAAGGTCAATGGTGACAGCAACAGGATCCTTGCTTTTTGCACCTGCACTGTCCGCGGCATTTTTTTCGGGCTGTTTGCCCTTTGCCTGTTTCTTTGTCTCCGGCTCCGGCTTCTTCTCTTCCTTCACTGTCTCTTCGTCGCTTTGCGGCTTGAAGGGCGACGGGTCATCCTTTCTGAGGTTGATGACATAGACAGTGTAGTCCGGATCGGAAGTGATGGCGCTGGTATTTGCCCATCCCGAGCCGAGTGCCAGGTTGGTGCTTGCCAGGAAGTAAAGATGCTTCCCGTCCCTGTCCCATGCGGGAGAAAAGGAGTCTGCGAATGGGTCAGTGAGTGCATGCCTTGTATCACTCTTCGCTGACCATGCCTTTATCTGCCGGAAATTGTTTGTTCCTGTTTTCGTGTATGCCAGCCATTGGGAGTCATGTGACCATGTAAGGCCCATATCACCCCTTTCAGTGTTTACACCGGCAGTGTCAATTGTCCTGATGGTTCCTTTGTCAATATCCACTATCCGTACTCTCACCTTGTCATCAGCAAAGGCAATCATCTTCCCGTCAGGTGACCAGGCCGGTTCCCAGGCCATCTTCGACTCGCCTATGGAGATTTTCCGGGGATCGGATAAGCCGTCCTGTGATGCTATGAGCAGGTTGTAACCTTCTCCTCCGGCATCGGAGAACCATGCCACCTCATCTCCTTTCGGGGACCAGACAGGGGCGTGGTCGGCCGCACCGGAGGAGCGGGTCATGTTTCTGGCATCACCATTCTCAGCCGGCACGGTGAAAATCTCACCGCGCGCTTCCATGATTATTCTTTTTCCCGTAGGAGAGAGAGAAACGGCCCTGGCGTATTTTTTCACATCGGTCCATCCTGTTTCAGCCCAGGGAAAATCAGCGGTAATTGTTATGTTTAGCTGCCGTGTCTCTCCGGATGAGAGATCAAGAGTATGAAGATAACCGTCACGTTCATATGCCAGCATGTTGCCATATCCGTCAAGCCATTTAATGTCGGAGCCTGTCAGGTGAGTAACCTGTTGCAGCTCTTCCGTAGCCGGGGTGTATGACCAGATATTGGAGGTATTATCACGGTCTGAAAGGAAATAGACCCTGTCGCCAAGCCATAGGGGTTGAATATCTATTGTTGACTCATTGGGAATCAGTTTTTCGCCCTGATCCTCAAGATTCAGAATTATGAGCGGGGTGTTCTGTCCTCCGCGGTAATTGCGCCATTCGACATCCCAGCGCTGTACCCTGTCAATAATTACCTGGCTGCCGTCAGGAGAGAAGGAGCCGTCTGAGGCCCATTGTTTTGTAAGCATGGCAGATGGTCCTCCCTCAGCAGATACAGTCCAGAGGCGTGCAAAGGATGACGGTGCGTTGTCACGCGTAGTTGAATAGAGAATCTTTTTGCCATCAGGAGACCATCCCCTGACGGTTGCAGGGGCCGGGTGCCACGTAAGCCTCCTGGGTGTGCCTCCCCCAGATGAGACTATATAGACAGCCTGGTTGCCTGAACGGTTGGAGTTAAAGGCAATCCATCTGCCATCCGGCGAAAGGAGAGGATTTCCTTCCACGGCCGCAGTGCTGGTGATACGTTCAGCATTGCTGCCGTCGAGATCTGCTATCCATATGTCGCCTCCATATGTGAAAGTGACATGAGTATCTGTAATGGACGGCTGGCGAAGCAGCCTGGTGCCCTGCGAGTGGATAGATTCTGTAAACAGGGTAAATAAGATCATCAGGAGTGCCAGATTCAGGGTTTTCCGGATTACGTGATTTCTGCCGAAGCGGCTGCCAATGATTGGTAAGGAGGTGATCCTGGGATTCATCGTTTGTGGGATTTGTTATTTTGAATGTATGGATTTCGGGATATGAAATTAGTCAATCTTCAGATCTTCGGTTGAAAATTACATTTAAAAAGACAGGGAAGCCGACCGGATGCTGCATTGTCAGTCTGCCAAATAACCATGACGACCATTTCAATTAATTAACAGGCGGGCAAATATGAACCATCTTTTGCATAAATTTGAATGATGCCGGGCAGGTTGCACGCTGTACCAATAACCTCTCAACCGGCCTCTGGCATCATGTAAATAAAACCGGACGATCAGTGATATTACTGCCTTCATCTGATAAAACATGGAATAGTGAAATAATGTTCACAGGCTTGTTTATACTGTTGACGGTTATCTTTTACACCCTTTACTGGCTGATTGCCAGTTCAAAAGGAATCAAAGAGATACTTTACGCACGACTTGATCCCCACAGGGCAAATGTGCTTCATGTGGTGTTCAGGAGGGTGACCGGATTTGTTCTTCTCGGTCTGTTGCCGGTGGCAGTATGCATTCTTTTTCTTAAAGATTATGCCCTGGCAGATGCAGGCATAGGATTCAACCCGGAGACCACGCGATTCACAATAATCAGCATTATCCTGCTTGGCCTGGTGATCATTCCGGTTGTATCCTTCACGGCTCGCAGAGCGAAGATATACTCGGTATACCCGGAGATCAGGGCATCACGATGGACGGGTCAGCTGCTGTTAATCGAAACGGTTACATGGGCACTATACCTGCTGGGATATGAAGCCCTGTTTCGGGGTGTGCTTCTCTTGGGCCTCGCAAGACTGCTCGATCCCGCCGCGGCCATTACAATAAACGTGATCCTCTACTCGGCAGCGCATTTTCCGAAAGGCAGGACAGAGACCCTGGTTGCCATTCCGTATGGTATTGTCCTGTGCATACTGACCCTTCATTCCGGTACAATATGGATAGCCTTTTTCACCCACCTGGTGAACGCGATGACTACATCCCTGTCAGCAATTAAGTTTAATCCTGAGATGAGTTATGAAAGAGTCCAAAATAAGAACATCAAGGTTTGAAGGCAAGGTGGCAGTTGTCACCGGCTCCGGAAGAGGAATTGGCAGGGCAATAGCCGCCGCCCTCGCATCAGAGGGAGCGTCGGTTGTGCTTAACGGAAGAGACACCGGCCGCCTGGAAGATGCTGAGAACGAGATCAGAAAGATCACCTCAAAGGTGAAATGTGTCAGTTGCGACCTGTCTGAACCTGCAGGCGGACAGTTCCTTATTGATGAGACCATAAAGACATTTGGCAGACTTGACATTCTGGTTAACAATGTTGGTGTTTCCATGCGCGGCAATTTCGCTGATCTCAACCCTGAAGTCTTCAGGATGATGTTTGAAAGCAATGTATTCAGTGCAGTCAATGTCACCATTCCCGCAATAAGGCATCTCAGGGAAACGAGAGGAAGTATTGTATTCATCTCCAGTGTGGCAGGAATAAGGGGACTGCCTTTTGTTTCAGCATACTGCTCATCCAAGATGGCGCTTAGGGCCCTGGCCGAATCGATAAGGATTGAAGAGAGCGGGCATGGCCTGCATGTTGGCCTGATCCAGGTGGGTTATACGGAAAATGATCCGGGAAAAGAGACTGTAAGCGCTGACGGATCAATGATTGCATTGCAACCACGTGCCGGACGGGGACTATTAAGCAAGGAAGCCGTTGCTAAGGCTGTCATAAGCAATATCAGGAACAGGAGGTTTATTACCACTCTTTCGTTTCTGGGAAAGCTCAATGCGGCAATTCAGCCTGTTTTTCCCGGCCTCGTGGAGATGTTGCTGATCAGAAATCTTCGAAGATTCAGGGAGAAATGTGATTGAACGGATCCATCAGATCACCCGGCATTCTCCTTCTCTTTCTTAATCAGCCAGTAGAGCCCCTTTACCCCGATCTTAATATCATCGAGCCTCAGGAGGACCAGTATCTTCTCGGTATAGGCAATTATTCCCCAGGTAACAACAAGGTAGTACAACCACGGGTAAAATCCAGATACAAACAGCACAAAGAAGAATATCCCCTGGGCATAACCGGCTGATACAGCCGAATATAGGTGCAGTCCGGGTATTTTTCTGAACCGGATAAAAGCTATTATGTAGCTTAAAATGAAGATTGCCAGGAAGATGTATAGAATCCACGCATGCGGACTTATCTCGGTCCACTTGAAGATGAACATGCCAAGAAGAGCCATCGCGATGGTGCATATATCCGCGAGGTTGTCAAGGGCAGCGCCGAAATGGGTCTGCAGCTTAAAGATACGGGCTATGTTTCCATCAAGGATATCACTCACCAGGCTGATGCACAACAGAATCACAAACCAGTTTTCGCGGCCGGTGACAGCCATATAGAGGATTACCGGGAAAACCAGTAAACGGTAAAGGCTTACGAAATTAGGAACATTAACAATGTTTTCACCCCGGACCATTATCTGTTTCATTTTTTCGCTGCTTTAAGATTCACAATTATATTTTTGGTTGCCTCAGAGGAATAATTGAAGTACCAGGAGGGCGCTCAGGGGTATGCTGAGATTGTCAGATCCCCGCCAGCTGACCAGCTCGGCCAGCATGGTAACCACTGCAACAAGCAGCGCCAGCCAGAATGTTTTGAGATCAAATACACCCCTGAAATAAAACAGGGCTATCAGGCTTATTATGAAGCTGGAACTCAGGAAGGCACCCGTTCCAAGCCATGTTTTATTCAGCTGCATTCCGCAGAGCCTGATATTATGGTTATGATTCTTTATGTTTATGCCAAGTATAGCCGCAAGCGGATCACATACGGCAAGGATAAGGATGGGGAGTATGAACAGGATCTTGTTATCCAGCAGATCGGCCCCCAGAAAGGTAACATAAACAGAGATAGGTAACAGGTAGCTTCCCATGGATCTCCTGTCTATATCATGAATCGACTTAAGTAGTCTCCCTCTTCTGGTGATGAACAATACTGCGGCAAACAGAACAGCCAGTACCAGTACGTACCAGTGTGACGGGAATATGTACGGAAATGGCACTGTAGACAGCAATGATGTAAAATGTGCCAGCTTGCGTGTTATCTCACCGGGAGGCTTGAGTCTCCGGTAGAATAATTCATTGGCAACCAACAACAGGCTTATTCCTGTCAGGTAGATGAATGACAAAACAATAATATTTCCCATCACCGGTTCCATTTATTTCAGAAATAAGTTAAAACATAATGCAGCCCAGGCGCCTCCTGATATTAGGCTGTCGAACCTGTCGAGAAAACCGCCGTGCCCGGGGATCAGGTTGTTGAAATCCTTCACCTCGTATTTTCTTTTATAGAGGGAAGAGAGCAGATCTCCGGTGAATGCGAACAACAGGGTGCCCAGTGTAAAAACAATCAGTTCCGTAACTGAACCCGTAAACAGACCTTTCAGTAGAAATGCGCTGACTATTGACACGATTGTTCCCCCGACAACTCCTCCGAGTGTTTTCCCTGGACTTATTTTTGGCATTATTTTTTTTCGTCCCCAGAGCTGGCCGGTTATCTGGCTGAAGCTGTCAAATATTGAAAGGATCAGGAAGGCGAACAGTATCAGTTTGTACGGCAGAAGTCCGAATTTCATAAATCCGGTGCAAAAGGCCGCATAGATCAGTAATGAGAGGATGAAGAATGTGACATGCTTCAGGCCGGACCGGTAAAACAGGTTTATCAGTTCAAGGCTTCCCGAAATGGCTATCATGATGGCCAGGTAAAGGAAGAAGCGGGGACGGATTGTAATGCTGAGAAACAGGATGTTGATTATGAAGAAATAAACGATGAATTTGGTATAGCTCTTTCGTGCAACCGATGCTTCCTTTTTCCTGTTGATCAGGTAGAAGCCAATACCTCCCAGGACAAAATAGATCAGGATGATAATATAAATGGTCCGTATCATAGATCCGTTCATGAGTGATTGCTTCCCAGTATCATCAATATCCCTATGACCACCATAACCGCACCATAGAAGTATGCTGCCGACTTTTCAGCTCTCTCCGGCTTTAATGCGGCAAGTATTCCCGGTCCTGCCAGTGCACCCAATACCGAACCGGCAGTGAGAAAAGACACAAGTGTGAGGTCAACCACACCAATGTAAAAGTGGGCGGCAGCAGCAAAGGCAGTATTGAACAGCATTACAGCCAGCGAGGTGCCGATGATTATTCGTAGCGAGTTACGGAGTGAGAATAATCCTGCCATGATCGGCATTGTTCCGCTGGTCCCGAATGTGCCGGTGATCAAACCGGCTACCAGACCGTAGAAAGAACCTCTGATCACCCCCTTGAATCCCGTACCCTCTTCTGTTCGTCCCCTCTTTTCCGCTCCCTGTTGTTTCCTGAAATTTCTTATCGCAATGGCAATTCCTATCAAGACAGAATAGACACCAAAGGCAACCTTTAGCTCTCTTTCGGTGATCCAGGCGGTAATCCTGGCTCCCGCAATCACACCTATTATTCCTCCTGAAATGAGTATGGCGGCCACCTTGAGATCAATGTTGTTCTTGCGGTAGTGCCCGATTGAACCAACAATGGCAATTGGCAGGGTGGCAACCAGGGAGGTCAGTACAGCGGTTTTGGCCGGGACGCCCAGCCACAATGTGAGCAGCGGGATAAAAAGCAAGCCACCACCTCCGCCAAACATCGTTCCGAACACGCCAACCACAAATCCCAATACCGGCAAGATAAAATAACTGTTTTGTACTTCTGAAAACTCAATCATTATCCGTGTCTTCTTCAGAAAAACAAATATTCTTTCCTGCTGCCAGGCCGCCACACCTCCTTTCCGGGATCCGGGTATCGGGTTGCATTCGTTTGTTGATCTCCGGTCTTGGATTGTTATGCCCCGGGATTTTAATTACTTACAGGAGGTTATTCCGTCAATAACAACCTAAAATTACACTTTTAAAATTCAAAACAACAAACTGCCTTTACAATTCACTTTTTAATTCCATTAACCGGGTCAGAACTCAATGTCTGCCGGTCAAAAAAAAGATGCACAAAAATCACCTTTTCACGTAACAAATTTTCCCCTGTTTCTGACATTCTTCAAAATTTATTTTAGTTTCGTGGCAAAGCATTTTTTTTGAAGGTTCTTGTAATATATAACATTGATCATACCTGGGATACTTCTGAGATAAGTGACACCCGGAACTCGAACAGGATTTTAGCTGAGGCACTGGCAGATGAGGGGCTTGAGACCTGTCTCGAGGAGTTGAGTGATCCCCATCTTGACCGGATACTTGAAAGGCATTCTCCTGAAGAAACGATTATCTTCAACCTGTGTGAGGCTCTCCCGGGCATCCCGTACAGTGAAAAGAAAGTAACCGAGATCCTCTCAGGCAGGGGCTTCACCTTCACGGGTAACGGGCCGGAGGTGATTGACCTGAGTTATGACAAGCAGAAGACGAAAGAGCGGCTGATGTCTCTTGGCATTCGCGTACCTGAAGGGGCCGTTCTCACACCGGAGGAGGCTGACATCTGGACCCTCTTCCCCGCCATTGTGAAACCATCCAGGGAGCACTGCAGCCTGACAATTACGGATAGATCAGTTGTGTTTGATACTGATTCACTCAGGGAACAGATCATGCTGGTAAACAATGAGCTTAATCAGCCGGCCATGGTAGAGGACTTTATCGACGGTCGTGAGTTCCATGTCTCGGTATGGAACAACGGCCCGCCCGAGATACTTCCTGTAGCTGAGATGGACTTCTCTGCCTTCACCGAGCCGGGAGAACGGCTCTGCACCTATGATTCCAAGTTCATTCCCGGTTCAGAGCATTATGAGAAGATTGAGACTCTTATCCCCGCTCCCCTGGATGAGCATCTGTACAAAAGGCTTGAGGAAAAGGTTCTGGCTGCCTGGCAGGGATTTGGTTGCTTTGATTATGCCAGGTTTGACCTCAGGCTCCGCGACGGTAAGTTCTACCTGCTTGATGTTAATCCCAACAACGATATCAGCTTTGATACCAGCTTTGCAATGGCGGCAGAGATGAATGATTATCCCTACAGCCGGATGGTAAAAAGAATAGTCATGATGGCAGCCGAAAGACATCCGCTCTTCGGTAACGGTAATGATAGTTGAAAATAGTCACAGAAGGTCAGTTTTTCTCACGACCCTGAAACGGAGGTTATCACCTCAAAAACCGGTGAGGCATTGATGGTTTTCTTAACCAGGCATAGTTCTGCCGCATTGATCACCGCTGCCCTGTATTTTTCCGGGAAATCTGCCGGGAGTTGTATATCCAGTTTAAACAGTGAAGGAACCCTCTTCTCAGTATCAAATTCCATTGACTGGATGATCCTGATACCTTCAGTCGGTATGTTTCGCTGGTCACAGAATGATTTGACATAGATCCCTGCACAGGTGCCTATTGACGCCAGGAAGAGCTCAAAAGGTTCGGGGGCGGAGCCGCCCCCTCCGTTCCTGGCTGACTGATCCGTTTTAATACTTTTTCCGTTAATGTGTGCGGTGATGACCTTACCACCGTCAAGTGTTACTTCCATGCCGGCCATAAATACTCTGTTATTTGATTTTTAGTTATAATAATTTTTCTGTAGTGTTATTTCCTGACGGCAGTCATCAGAAAGACCTGGAATTGTTTCCTGTTATTATCCGCTGTTATCTTGTCAATAAGATAAACGTCGGAGTGATCAATATCCGTAAATCCATGTTTCTTGAGTAAGGCTGCAAGCCTGCCGGTATCAAATCCTTTGTGACCTGAAAAACCTTCTCCGTGGAATGAGCCGTCTTCGCTGTGAAGGTCGGCAAGGGCAAGATATCCGCCCGGCATAAGCATGTTGCTGAACCGGTCAAGCACACGGTCAAGATCACTGACATGATGCAAAACCATCAGCGTATAGACCAGATTGAACTTCTCAGCAGTGTAATCTTCCTTTTCGAGGTTAATCATTGCCGCCTTCATGTTGTCAGATCCTGAATTCCTTATCTTTTCATTCAGCACATTCACCATTCCCCGGGAGCTGTCAATCATGGTGATCTCACCCAGGTATTCCCTGAGATTGAAGCTCAGCAATCCCGTTCCGGCGCCATACTCCAGCGCTTTAATATTTTTTGTGAGAGGCAAACGGCTGAGGATTTCGTGAGCCACCACCTTCGCACGTTCCCGGTGCATCACGCTGTTATCCCATTCCGTTGCCTTTATGTCAAATTCATTCATGTGTTGCATTCTTCGTTTTCCTCTTTATCTCAACATGAAAAATGTCGTTTTGTTTAACAATCATGTATAAGAATAACCGCCCGACTGTCAGCTAAGCCTGTTCCTGATAATTACGGGCTGTTACAGCTTACAAATATTGATTATATTTGCGTGTTGCAGTACAAAAGACAATCTTTTTTTCAGACTTATGGACAGGGGGAAGGCATTATCGGTTCTTGAGATTACGTTGTCATCAGCTCTTATTCTTGCTGTGCTTTGCGGTATCGGGGTCAGGTATCTCGAAGGACCTGATGCATTCAGGTATTACGTCCGTGAGGACGGTCCCGTGGAGTATGCCACTGCATTTTTTCTTTTTGCGGGCAGCCTGGTTGCCCTCTGCAGGGCCGTTACATGTTGCCGGGGTAAGAGACATCTGCCCATACTGACCTGGTCGGTCCTCGCTTTCCTCTTCTTTTTTGCCGCCGGCGATGAGATCAGCTGGGGCCAACGTATCCTCGGCCTGGAAAGCGGTGAGTTCTTCCTGAAGCACAACAAACAGGAGGAGATCAATATACACAACCTGATAATTGCCGGGAAAAACCTGAACATAATCATCTTCTCCAGGCTGGTGATTCTTGCATTGCTGTTTTATTTCATTGTTTTTCCGCTGCTTGTCAGGAAACCGGGGTTTATCCGCAACCTGGTTGCCAGGTTCGGACTGCCGCTGCCGTCAGTACGTCATATAATAATTATGGGAGTCTCAACGGTGCTGATAGCAGTCATCGCTATGGCAAAGGGCAGTGAGTTGAATGAGCTCGCCTTTTCAGTGATTTTTTTTATGATTTTCCTGAATCCGGTGATTGTCGGCCGGGGTTAACATTATCCTGGTCTCCCCGGCACTATTTGCACATTTTCTTACCGGTTCAATGTGAATATTTACGAAATTGCGGTTGAAGGCAGGATGAAATTCTGTATTCATTTTAAACCGTACCGTTATGAAAAAAATCATTTTTTCAGTTTGTCTGTTAAGCGTTTTTACCATGTTACATTCTCAGTCGTTCAACACATTTCCCGTAACTACCCAGAAGCCCCCGTTGCACGGAAAGCACTGGATGGCCATCACAGGCAAGCCGCTGGCTGCCACAGCAGGGGCCATGATCTTTGACCGCGGCGGCAATGCCGTTGATGCTGCCTGCGCCATGCTGGCTGCCACCTGCACTATGTGGGATGTTCTCAGCTGGGGAGGTGAGACCCAGGCTCTGATATATAATCCCCGTACAGGAAAAGTTATGGCAATCAATGCGCTGGGGGTGGCTCCCACAGGCGCCACGGCAGGATTTTTCAAGTCAGAGGGATACAAATACCCGCCGCAGTACGGGCCGCTGGCTGCAGTCACACCCGGCACTCCCGGGGGCTTGATGGTCATGCTTTCCGAGTACGGTACCATGAGCCTGAGAGAGGTGCTTGCCCCGGCAATGGAGATGGCTGCCGGTTACCCCATCGAGGCACAGACGGCAAACTCAATAGAGAGAAATAAGCGAAGGATAAAGGAGTGGCCCTATTCGGCAAAGGTCTTCCTTCCCCATGCGGGCGAAGAGCGCGAAGCTCCTGCTGCCGGAGAGATTTTTGTCCAGGCCGACCTGCTGGCAACCCTGACAAAGCTGGTTGAGACCGAGAAGCTGGCTCTGAAAAAGCACAAGTCGCGCAAGGAAGCTATCTATGCAGCCTATGACCGGTTTTACAGGGGTGACATAGCTGCCGAGTTCGCCCGCGGCTGCCAGGAGCAGGGAGGACTGATCACCACGGAGGACCTGGCAAAATGGGAGGTGAAGATTGAGGAGCCGCTGATGACAGAGTATCGTGGTATTGAAGTTTATAAACTCCAGCAGTGGACACAGGGACCGGTAATGCTGCAGACGCTTAATATCCTGGAGAACTTCAATCTTAAGGAGATGGGTTACAACTCAACAAGGTATATTCATACACTCTACCAGGCAATGAACCTTGCATTTGCAGACCGTGATTTCTACTATGGTGATCCGGCTTTCCCGCCTGAAGAACCGATGCAGGGACTTCTCTCGAAGGAGTATGCCGGTGAACGCGGCAGGCTTATCAATACTGAACGTAATGACCCGGCTGTCAGGCCGGGGGACCCTTATCCCTTCGAGGGTAAAGTAAATCCGTTTGCCACCCAGCTCAATGCGTGGCAGGCAGATGCGGGAACCATCTTCCCCTCTGATGATCCAGGGCAGTATGAGAGGTTCCTTGATACTTTCACGTCAGGAACAACATCAATAGAAGCGGCTGACGAGGAGGGATGGGTTGTTTCAGTAACCCCCAGCGGTGGGTGGGTGCCGGCATGTATAGCAGGCAACACTGGCATCGGGATGAGCCAGCGCATGCAGAGCTTCGTGCTTGATGAGAAGGAAAATCCTTTCAATGTGGTTGAGCCCGGCAAAAGACCCCGCGTGACTCTTACTCCCACACTGGCCATGAAGGATGGAAAACCTTTCCTCGCCTTTGCAAAGCAGGGAGGGGATGAACAGGACCAGCTGCTGCTGCAGTTCTTCCTCAATATCGTGGAGTTCGGTATGACAGTGCAGGAAGCATGCGAGGCTCCTTCTTTCAAGACACTGCAGATGTACTCCAGCTTCGGGGATCATGAAAAAGCATCAGGAGGACTGGTGCTCAATAACAGCATGCCAGACTGGATCAGAAAAGAACTTGGCAGCATGGGGTACAGGCTGACATTCCAGGAAAGAACATCCGGTCCGGTCAACGCAATAGCATTTGACCGTGAACACGGCACTTTCTGGGGAGGTTCAAGCAATTACGGGGAGGATTACGGGATAGGGTGGTAAGCCAGTCGGCAGTCGGCAGTCGGCAGTAAAAATAAAGGTACTGCTGACTGGTCCTGCTGACTGCCGATTGCTGAGTGCTTACTTTTCAAATGGCAGTTTCCAACATCATTGTTATCTTTGTGCCTTCGGTCATAAAAGCAAATGGCAAAAAAAGAAAAACGCAAGGAGAAGTGGAACGACAGGTTCCGATTCGCTGTTTTCAATGACACCACCTTTGAGGAGCTCTGGCGGGTACGCCTTACCAGGGCCAACGCCCTGCTGGCAGCAGCATTGCTGGTGGTGTTTATCCTTGCCCTGAACACCTCACTGATTGCATTCACAAACCTGCGGGAGTTCATCCCCGGTTACCCTGACGTGGAGATGCGCCGCAACATATTGATGAATGCCATTATGCTCGACTCCCTTGAGCATGAGCTGGAGATCAGGGACAAGTATTTCCGTGATCTGAACGACGTCATCTCGGGTAAACAGCCCATCAGCTCTGTAGCCATGCGTGACACCACGCGTGACTATGACAACATTGTCTTCAGGCGGTCGGCAGAGGACTCACTGTTCAGGGCCAGGGTAGAGGAGGAGGAGAAGTACAGCCTGTCTGCGACATCCGCTGTGACAGGCACTGTATCAGAGCAGGGCACCAGCCTTGCCAACATACACTTTTTCCCTCCGGTCAAAGGAATCATCTCAAGCAATTTCGATACCCGCACACGCCATTATGCAACTGATATTGTCACCCAGCCCAAGGCTGTGGTCTCATCCACCCTCGAGGGTACGGTAATAATGACCGGATGGACAATGGAGACCGGTTTTGTGATAGCCATACAGCATGCCAATAACCTGCTGTCAGTATACAAACACAACGCCAGGCTGTTGAAGGAGATGGGTGACAGGGTATGGGCCGGTGAAGCTATCTCCATTGTAGGCGATTCCGGTGAACTGTACACCTCGGGTCCTCACCTCCATTTTGAGTTGTGGCATAACGGGGTGCCCCTTGACCCGGCACAATACATATACTTCTGAAGGGAGGACGGGTGATGCATAAACGGCTGGCAATTATAGGATCCACAGGATCTATTGGCACTCAGACACTCGGTATCGTTGCACGTTACCCTGACCTGTTCACTGTCTCTGTTCTTACGGCCGGCAGCAATGCAGAGCTTCTGACAGAGCAGGCGAAGCTGTTTCGTCCCCGGACAGTGGTTATAGGCAATGAGTCTTATTACAGTAGAGTAAGTGAAGAATTGGCAGGATTGGGTATTGAAGTCATGGCAGGGCAAAATGCCGTTGAGGAGGTTGCAGCGTCAGACGCTATTGACACTGTTGTTGCAGCCATGGTAGGCTTTGCCGGGCTGCGCTCCACAGCTGCTGCCGTGGCCTCAGGCAGGGAGATTGCCCTGGCCAATAAGGAGACACTTGTTGTGGCCGGTGAGATGATCACACGCATGGCCAAAGCCTCAGGCAGCCGTCTGCTGCCGGTAGACTCGGAACACTCGGCCATTATGCAGTGCATCAACGGCGAGCCGCAGAGCTCTGTTGAGAGGCTGATCCTTACCGCATCAGGCGGGCCTTTCCGGGATACACCGGCAGGGCGGCTGGCAAAGGTAACACCCATGGAGGCGCTGCGTCATCCCAACTGGACCATGGGCAGCAAGATCACCATTGACTCAGCCACCCTGATGAACAAGGGACTGGAGGTGATAGAGGCACGATGGCTCTTTGGAATACCTGAAGAGAGGATTGATGTGCTGGTCCATCCCCAGTCAATCATCCACTCGCTGGTACAATTCACTGACGGGTCGGTCAAGGCACAGCTCGGAGTGCCGGACATGCGCCTGCCAATCATTTATGCCCTCACCTGGCCGGACAGGCTGTTGACAGAACTGCCTCGCCCGTCACTGGCTGATATCGGTTCGCTCACTTTCGGAGAGCCCGATAACATCCGTTTCCGATGCCTTCCCCTTGCTCGCAGGGCACTTCAGTGCGGAGGCAACATGCCATGCGCCCTCAATGCTGCCAACGAGGTGGCTGTGGCGGCTTTCCTCAGAGAGGAGATTGGCTTCAACGATATTGCCGGCACTGTTGAACATGTACTTGATAAAACACAATTTGACAGAGAAGCATCAATGGAGGTTTATGCCTCTACTGATGACCAAAGCAGGGTGCTGGCGAATGATTATATAAGCAAACTAAAGAAAAAATGACTGTCCTTATAAAAATAGCGCAGCTGCTGCTGTCATTGTCCATACTGGTTATTGTCCATGAATTCGGACACTTTCTTTTTGCCCGTCTCTTCAAGACCAGGGTTGAAAAATTCTACCTCTTCTTCGACTGGCCCTTTGCCATCTTTAAAAAGAAGTGGGGCGAGACAGAGTATGGTATTGGCATGATCCCTCTGGGCGGATATGTAAAAATCTCAGGGATGATCGATGAATCTATGGACAAGGAGCAGATGAAGCAGCCGCCGCAGCCACATGAATTCAGGTCAAAGAAAGCATGGCAGAGGCTCATGATCATGCTCGGAGGAGTCTTCTTCAACTTCATCTTCGCCCTGCTTATCTATGTGGCGGTACTGAGCGTATGGGGCGAGACCTATCTTGCCACCTCAAACGTAAAGTACGGGATCCTTACTGACTCCACCGGATATGCAATGGGACTGCGCAATGGCGACAAGATCATTGCCGTAGATGGTGAAAAGATTGAGAACTTCTATGCCATCATTCCTGACATACTGCTGAATGAGAGAGAGGTGATAACCGTTGACCGTGACGGCGAGATAGTGGATATCCCGGTCAGGCGCGAATTCATTCCCATACTGCTTAAGAATCCGAACATCATAGATGCAAGGATACCTTTCGGGCCGTTTGTTATCTCAGAGGTGGCAGCCGAATCGCCTGCCGCCACTGCCGGCCTCAGTGCCGGTGATGAGATCATAGCCCTTGACGGTAATCCGTTCATATGGTATGATGAGTTTCAGAGTTATCTTGCATCTCACCGGGCTCAACAGGTGACAGTATCAGTAAGGAGGGGAGAGGAGCAGAAGGAGATAATGGTGACCCCGTCAGAGGCAGGGATACTTGGCGTTTACCGTGAGACCGGCAATATCCTTGAGCTGAGCACAAAACACTACAATCTCTTCGAAGCCATCCCTGCAGGGATCTCAAAGGGATGGAAGACTACCGGTGATTACCTCAAACAGTTCAGGCTCATCTTTGCCAAAGACACAAAGGGGTATGAGTCGCTGGGAGGCTTCATAACAATAGGCAGTATCTTTCCGGGCAAATGGAACTGGCAATCGTTCTGGAATCTTACGGCCTTCCTTTCACTCATACTTGCGGTGATGAACATTCTTCCCATTCCTGCTCTTGACGGCGGCCATGTAATGTTCCTGATCTTTGAGGTGGTAACAGGCAGGAAGCCAAGTGACAAATTCATGGAGTATGCACAGATCACAGGTATGATCATTCTCCTTGGCCTGCTGATCTTTGCCAACGGGAATGATATCCTCAAACTGCTAAGGAGATGATAATTCATACGTGAAGGTGGCCTTGTAATAAAGAATTAGTACATTTGCATAAACAAAACATGTTGAGAAATGGGAAAGATCGGACCTCTTGAAATCATCCTGATATTGCTGGTTGTGGTACTGATGTTTGGCGGACGCAAGATACCCGAGCTGATGAAAGGCATTGGCCAGGGCCTTAAGGAGTTCAGGAAAGCAAAGGACACACCCGATGCTGATGCCGAAAAGGGCAGCGGAAAGGATAACTAGAATCATAAAAGCATATATTTAAGCCTGCATGAGAATGCGGGCTTTTTATTTCAATAAAAAAGAGATCATGAGAAACACTTCAATCTGCCTTCTGTTGTTAACTGCCTTAATAACATCTTGCGGCGATTCATCACTGACAAGGACCCTCCCCAATGTAACAGGCACTACGGGTGAGGTCCTGGTGGTAATGAACAGGTACATGTGGGACGGCAGTCCTGGCCAGGCCGTGAGAGAGCAGGTAAGTCCGATGCTTATAGGCCTGCCGCAGGAAGAACCGGCATTCACCATATTGCCTGTTAACCCTGAAGGCTTCCGGGATATCTATCTTGCCCACAGAAACGTAATACAAGCTGTGGTTGATCCGGGTAAACCTGACCCCGAAGTGGTATATGCCCGGAATAAATGGGCAGAAACCCAGCTGGTTATTTCTGTCACAGCCCCGGATACGGCTGCTCTGGCGCAGTGTATCAGGGATAACGGTGAAGCCATCCGGCGAAGCATCAATGATACAGAGAGAGAGAGGCTGACACACTGGCTGACCAACTCGGCAGGCAGAGCGAGAAGTGTGATGAAGGCCGGGGAGACACAATGGGAGGTAGTGCTGCCGGCAGGCTGGAAGCCAGATTTCAATCGCGAAGGAATAATGATGATCTCCGCGGAGACGCCCTCCACAACACAGTCAGTGATGGTATCTGTCACTGACCGGACCACAGCAAGGATTGGCTGCATTGAGCTGGCGGACCTGACCCAGCGGCGTATGTCTGATGAGGTGAAAGGACCTGACGGCGGTTCATTCATGGTCATTGAGCAGAAGGTGCCGGTAAGCTGCCGCTCATTCCGCCGCAATCAGACTGACTATATCGAGATGCGCGGACTATGGACCCTTGAGGGCGGCTTCATGGGCGGCCCCTTCATCTCCTGTGCTTTTATTGACTCCGCAACAACACGGGCCGTGGTGGTCACCGGATTCGTCTATGCGCCCAGGGAAGAGAAGAGAGAGCTGCTGCGCCAGGTGGAGGCGCTGATGTATACGGTTAAAAAGCGTACGGAATAGGATAACAGAATCCCTGCTTTAGACAATTCTTAAAGCTCTACGAGCTTTCATTATAACTACTGCCGACTGCCGACTGGTACTGCCGACTGCCGACTGCCGACTGCCGACTGCCTACTGGTACTGCCGACTGCCGACTGCCGACTGCCGACTGGTACTGCCGACTGCCGACTGGTACTGCCGACTGGTACTGCCGACTGCCCACTGGTACTGCCGACTGCCTACTGGTACTGCCGACTGGCACTCCTAATCCACAAAATCATAGCGCTGATCCCGCCTCTTCGGCGTGAAACCTGCCTCACGTATAATCTCCTGCATGGTCTCCGGGTTAACGCGGAAGGGCTCTCCGGCGGCGCTCACCACGTTCTCCTCTATCATCACAGATCCCAGATCGTTGGCGCCGCAGTGAAGGGATATCATCGCCGTCTCTTTTCCCACTGTCAGTATTGACGACTGGATATTACTGATATTATCAAGCATCATCCTGCTTATGGCAATCATCTTAAGATACTCCGCAGCAGTAACCCTGCTCCGTATCCCGTCCTTCTCCGCCAGCCTGGTGCCACGGTCCATGAAAGGCCATGGTATGAATGTGATGAAACCGTCATGACCTTCAGGCCGTGCATCCTGCAGCTTGCGCAGCAGGTCAAGGTGCTCCAGTCGTTCCTGCACCGTCTCGGCATGCCCGAACATCATTGTTGCGGAGGTGGGGAGGTTCAGCCTGTGTGCTTCCCTCATCACTCCCAGCCATTCCGCTACGGTTGCCTTGGAGGGTGAGACCAGCTTCCTGACCCTGTCAGAGAGTATCTCCGCCCCCGCGCCCGGCAGCGAGTCAAGCCCGGCATCGTGCAGTGCCGACAGCACATCACGGTAACTCATCTTCTCAGCCCTGGCCAGCCATGCAACCTCCGGAGGCCCCAGGGCATGCAGTTTGACGCCTGGCCAGCGGCTCTTGAGCCTGCTGAAGAGGTCCGTGTAGAAGCTGAGTCCCAGATCAGGATTCATGCCGCCCTGCAGCAACAACTGCTCACCCCCGAGAGCCAGCAGTTCTTCTATCTTCCGGTCATACTCCTCATCTGTTGTTACGTAGGCGTCATCACTTTTAGCCGTACGGCAGAAATTACAGAAACGGCATTGTGAAAAACAGACATTTGTGATGTTGACATTGCGGTCAATCATCCATCCCACCATTTTTCCCGGATGCAGTTTCCTTCGGAGCAGATCGGCAACGTACATGAGTTCCTCAAGCGGAGCATCATGCCAGAGGTTTAATGCTTCCCCGACGGTGATACGGCCGCCCCCGTACAGACTGTCATAAAAATGTTCTCTGATACCCATCCTGTGACCTCCTGCGCATTGTAGCCGGAGCAGGTAAAGGTAATACATTAAAGCTAATTCATTCAATAATTTGATTAACTTTACCAACCCGGTCAGCCTCTTCGCTGCCGGTCAGAGATGAATCACAATGGATAAGAAAACGATAATTGCAGGTATCACACAGGGAGACATTAACGGCATCGGTTATGAGATCATTATGAAGGCGCTGTCTGACACCGCTGTCACCGACCTGTGCGTACCGGTTGTCTACGGATCGCCCAAGGTGGCGGCATATCATCGCAAGGTGCTTAATATCAACAATTTCAATTTCTACAACATCCGTTCTGCCGCTGAAGCGAACCAAAAAAAAGTCAATCTGGTCAATTGCCTCGGTGATGATGTGCGCGTAGAGCTGGGTAAGTCCACTCCCGAGGGAGGTCAGGCCTCCCTGGCTGCCCTTGAGAGTGCCGTTGCCGACCTGGCGGATGGAAAGATTGATGTGCTGGTCACCGCACCCATTGACAAGCACAACATACAGTCTGACAGTTTCCGTTTTACAGGCCATACTGATTACCTGAAGTCGAAGATCGGCTCTCATGAAGTGCTGATGCTGATGATCAGCGAGAGCATGAAAATAGGTTTTGCCACTGAGCATCTCCCGCTGCGCGAGGTGGCCGGAGCCATCACGATGAACAGTCTTCTTGGCAAGATCCGACTGCTGAACAGGTCATTGTTGCAGGACTTTGCCATCCGCGGGCCGAAGATAGGGGTGTTAAGCCTCAACCCTCATGCGGGCGACGGCGGACTTCTGGGCAATGAAGAGAAGGATATTATTATCCCCGCTATCACCAGGGCGAACGAAGAGGGGATACTGGCCTTCGGGCCCTACTCATCAGACGGATTCTTCGGATCAGGCGCCTTCAGCAGGTTTGATGCCATTCTGGCCATGTATCATGATCAGGGTATGGGGGCCTTCAAGGCGCTCGCCTTTGACACAGGCGTGAATTTCACGGCCGGATTGCCGGTAATACGAACCTCCCCGGTACATGGGACAGCTTTCGACATAACGGGGAAAAATGAAGCATCAGGCAACTCCATGCGCCAGGCCATCTATTCAGCTGTTGATATTTACCGCAACAGGGAGATGTATGAAGAGATAACCCGCAATCCTCTGCAGCCGCAGAAGATAGAGATCCATCCCGAGCATGTGGATGAGCTGCCTCCCGAACCGGAAAATGACGACCATCACCTATGATCGATTATATTACCGGCACAGTGACCGAGCTCAATCCTGCCTGCGTGGTGGTTGAATGCAACGGGATAGGGTACAGCATAAACATCTCCCTGAATACATACGCTGCACTTGACAGGGCTGACAGATGCAAGATAATGATACATGAATCCATCCGTGAGGATGCTCATATCCTCTTCGGGTTTGCCACAGAGGATGAGCGTGATCTCTTCAGGCAGCTGATAACCGTCTCAGGTGTTGGCGCATCTACAGCCAGGATCATGCTCTCATCGGTCAAACCGCCTGACCTGAGAGAAGCAATTATCAGTGGTGATGTCGGCATTCTCAAGGGAGTCAAGGGGATAGGTTTGAAGACTGCCCAGCGTATCATTGTAGACCTGAAAGACAAAATTGGAAAACATGTTGGTTCCGGCGAAATAATTGCGTTTTCCGACAATACTGCACGTGAAGAAGCGTTATCTGCTTTAGTGATGCTTGGCTTTGCCAGGAACAGCGCCACGAAGGTTGTTGATAACCTCCTCAGGGAAGACAAAAAACTCCAGGTGGAAGAAATAGTCAGAAGGGCGCTGAAACTGTTATAAACAGGGTGCCGGATTGCAGTTTTTTTCACATATTAGAGATCTTTGGATCAGGGTGGGACTATTGACACTTCTCGCTCTGTTCCCATTTATACTCTCTGCCCAGACACTCCCCGGTGACACGCTTCTCAAACTGAACAATGATCCCGCTTTTCCATGGGAGGCAAAGCAGTCATCTCCCCTCTCCCTCAGCAATCCGTCCAATATCACCACCAGGGTTGAATATGACGGCCGGAACAGGCAGTACATCATTTATCAGAAGGCAGGCAGCATAGACTACCGGCCGCCTGTTTACATGACCCCGGAGGAGTACCGGAGGTATGAGTTTAACCAGGCTATGCGCGAATACTGGGATGCCACCCTCCGGGGAGACGCCAGCGGATTCCGTTCGTCACTCATTCCCCAGATAGAGGTGGGAGGTGAAACATTTGACCGCATCTTTGGCAGCAATGTCATCAATATCGTCCCGCAGGGATCGGCCGAGCTTATTTTCGGGATCAATATCTCCCACACAGAGAACCCTACCCTCTCGGAGAGACTGCGTACCATACCCACGTTCGACTTCCAGGAAAAGATCCAGATGAATGTAACCGGCACCATCGGAGACAAGATGCAGCTTGGCATCAACTACAATACGGAAGCAATGTTTGAGTTTGAGAACCGTACCAAACTGGAGTACTCAGGCAAGGAGGATGAGATCATCAAAAAGATTGAGGCGGGTGATGTGACCCTGCCGCTGAACGGCACACTTATTACCGGCAGCTACAGCCTCTTCGGGCTTAAGACGGAGCTGCAATTTGGCAAGCTGACCATGACATCAGTATTCTCCCAGCAGAAGGGTGAGTCATCTGTGGTGGAGGTCAAGGGCGGATCACAGATAAGTGATTACGAAATCACCGCTGACAGTTATGAGGCCAATCGTCATTTCTTCCTCTCGCAGCAGTTCAGGGAAAACTTTGACGGGGCACTCTCAAACCTCCCCATAGTCAGCACAGGGCTGAACATTGAGAAGATAGAGGTATGGATCACCAATGAGACCAGCCGATTTGAAGATGTGAGCAACAGGAATATAGTTGCGTTCCTTGATCTGGCGGAGAACCAGGCAAACATCTATAATACCATCCCGGAGTTCCAGGAGATGCCCGGCGGACCCCTCAACCCGTCGAACAATACGAACAGTATGTATGAGCAACTAAACACCACCTATGCCAGTATCCGCAATATTGACCAGGTGGCTGATGCTTTCGCAGGCTTGTATCCGGGGTTCCAGATAGGGCGTGACTATGAAAAGATTGAGAATGCACGCAAGCTTACCGAGCGGGAGTACACGATCAACAGGCAACTGGGTTACATCTCCCTCAATATTGCCCTGAATAATGATGAGGTGCTGGCAGTGGCATACGAATACACCCTGAACGGCCAGGTCTTCAAGGTAGGCGAGTTCTCCACCGACGGCATCACAGCCCCTGATGCTCTCATACTCAAACTCATCAAGGGTACCACCCTGAGTCCGCAGATCCCTACCTGGAAGCTGATGATGAAGAATATCTACAACGTCGGGTCAGGGCGGCTGGAACCCAGGGACTTTCAGGTTAATATCCTCTACCAGGATGACAAGACGGGCAATGCACTGAACTACCTGCCAGGCACGCCCCTTGACGGCAAGGTGCTGCTGCAGGCACTTGGTCTTGACCAGCTCAACTCACAGCTTGACAGGCAGCCTGATGGCCTGTTTGACTTTGTTGAAGGGGTTACGGTAATGGCTGACAGGGGGCGGATCATCTTCCCCGTGCTGGAGCCATTTGGGCGGCATCTGTTAAAGTATATCACTGATCCTGAGCAAATAAGGAAGTATGTCTTCACCGAGCTCTATGATTCAACCCAGACCGTGGCAAGACAGATGGCCGAGAAGAACAAGTATCTCCTGCGGGGGCAGTTCACCTCTGCCACCGGGTCAGAGATAAGGCTGAATGTGGCTAACATACCGGCCGGATCGGTAAAGGTGACTGCCGGAGGGGTAACCCTGACTGAGAATGTTGACTACACTGTTGACTACAACATGGGCTCGGTCAAGATCATCAACTCAGCCATCATAGAATCACAGACGCCTGTCCAGGTCTCGCTTGAGAGCAACCAGTTCTTCGGCCTGCAGACAAAGACCCTGGTAGGGACCCATCTCAATTATCGTTTTTCGGAAAATTTCAACCTGGGAGGAACAGTTCTCAGGCTGACCGAGAGACCCTATACTCAGAAGGTAACCTACGGGGAGGATCCCATCTCCAACACCATATATGGTTTTGATGCCTCATACCGGGCTGAATCACAGCTCCTCACCAGTGCTATTGACTGGCTTCCGTTCATTCAGACGAAGGCCCCCTCATCCATCAACTTCTTCGGCGAGTTTGCCCACCTGGTACCCGGGCACAGCAGAGCAATCACTTCTGAGGGGGCAGTCTATATTGATGATTTTGAAGCCAGTGAAATATCGCTTGATCTGAGGGCCTTCAATGCATGGTCACTTGCCAGCGTGCCTCAGGGACAGGATCATCTCTTCCCCGAGGCAAGGCTGAGCAAGGATATCCGCTCCGGCATGAACCGTGCCCTGACGGCATGGTATGTCATTGATCCCCTCTTCCTGCGTAACGGCTCCACCACACCCGGGCACATACGCGCCAATCCCGACCTGCAGTCGAGCCACTTTGTCCGTGAGATTTACGAGACCGAGATTTTTCCGTTCAAGGAATCGCCCAGCGGTATTCCCACCAATATCTCTGTGCTCAACGTAGCCTTCTATCCTGAGGAGCGCGGACCCTACAACTTTGATGTACTTCCCGGAGCCTATTCGGCAGGCCTGAATACCGACGGACTGCTCAACTCACCCCGCACGCGATGGGGAGGGATGATGCGCGAGCTGCTCACCAACGATTTTGAATCTGCCAATATTCAGTACATAAAGTTCTGGGTCATGGATCCCTTCGTGGAGAACCCTGATCATGAAGGTGGTGATCTCTATTTCAACCTCGGCAACATCTCTGAGGATATCCTTCGTGATTCGCGGAAGCAGTTTGAGAACGGGCTGCCCAACTCACCGCTGCTGGTCAACGTTGATACTACTGTCTGGGGCCGCGTGCCCACAGTGCAGGCCGTGGTCCATGCTTTTGACAATAACATTGACTCACGCCGCTACCAGGATGTGGGGCTTGACGGCCTCAGTAACGAGGATGAGGCATCTTTTTTTGACAGCTTCCTTCAGGAGGTTGGCGTAGTAGTCAGTCCCGAGGTCCTTGATCAGATACTGGATGATCCGTCAAATGACGACTTCCACTATTTCAGAGGTTCCGACTATGACAGGTTGGAGCTTGGCATTCTTGAACGCTACAAGAGGTTCAATGGCACCGATGGCAACTCACCCACGTCCGAAATGTCGGATGAATCCTATCCCACCAGCGGCACCACCCTGCCGGACATGGAAGATATCAACCGTGACAACACACTGAGCGAGACGGAGAGCTACTACCAGTATCACATCAGCCTCAGGCCCGAGGATATGGTTGTAGGAGAGAACTTTATAGTTGATGAGCTTGAATATACTGCAACTTTTGCCAACGGGGAGAAGTCGCCTGTCAGATGGTACCAGTTCAAGATCCCTGTCACTGATTATGAGAGAAGGATAGGGTCAATACGCGATTTCAAGTCGATACGGTTCCTTCGAATGTTCATGCGCAATTTTGACGAGCAGGTCATCATGCGTTTTGCCCGCCTCGAGCTTGTAAGGTCAGAATGGCGGAAATACAATCTCACCTTCTTTGAGGGCGGAGAGCGCATAACCATCCCTGAAGAGGATGATGGTACATTTGAGATCAGCTCGGTGAGCATTGAGGAGAATGCCGGCAAGGAGCCTGTTAACTATGTCCTTCCTCCCGGTTTTGACCGTGTGATTGATCCCGCCAACCCGGCACTGAGACAGCTCAATGAGCAATCTATGGTCCTTCGTGTACGCGAGCTGGCCGATGGTGATGCCCGGGCTACATACAAGACTGTCGCCCTTGACATGAGGCAGTACAGGCGGCTGAAGATGGAGGTGCATGCTGAGGCACTCATTGGCGAGCCGCTTGATGATGATGAGATGACGGTCTTCGTAAGGCTGGGATCAGACTACCGGAGCAATTTCTACGAGTATGAGATTCCCCTGAAGCTGACCCCATATGGGCGGTATAACAATGATATAGAGGAACAGAGGGCTATTGTCTGGCCTGAGGCGAACAAGATAGACATAGATCTTTCCTTGCTGCTTGACGCGAAGCAGGCCCGCGATGCCTCGATGCGACAGCCGGGGTCATCCATCAGCGAAGGAGATATCTACTCCACCCAGTCCGGCCTGGCGCGCATCTCCGTCAGCGGCAATCCCAATCTCAGCAATGTGAGGGTTGTGATGGTGGGTGTGAGGAACCCGATCAGGACCCGTCGTCCACAGTATGATGACGGGTCGCCGCGTTCGGTGGAGGTGTGGATCAATGAGCTGCGCCTGAGCGATTTCCGCGAGGATGGCGGGTGGGCCGCCAACGCGCAGATGCAGGCCAGGCTGGCCGATCTGGGAACGGTTAACCTGGTTGGCCAGACCAGCACCCCCGGTTGGGGAAGCATAGACAAGAATGTCAACCAGCGAAGCATGGAGCAGGTAATTCAGTATGATCTCTCCTCCAACCTGGAACTGGGCAAGTTCTTCCCCGAGAAAGCAGGCATCCGGATACCAGTGTATATGGGCTTCTCGGAAAACCGCATAAGGCCGCAGTATGATCCGCTTGATCCTGACATCATGCTCAATGATGCACTTGACAACCTTGAGACGAAGGCAGAGAGAGACAGCCTCCTCAACCTCTCGGAGGAATATTCCCGCCGCCGCACACTGACAGTAAGCAATGCCGGAACCACCAGGAGAGGAGAGAAGCCTCACGCATGGGACCCGGCAAACGTCACCGTCAGCTACGCGTTCAACGAGGTATTTAACACTGATCCTACAACTGAGGTCGACGTAGAAAGGACATACAGGGGAGGTATTGCATACGATTTTGATGCCCGGCCAAAAAATATCACACCCTTCCAGAAAGCCCGTATATTCAACTCCCCGGCCTTCAGGCTTATCAAGGACTTTAACCTTTACCTCTTCCCGAAGCATATCACCGTGCGCACAGACCTCTACAGGTACTATAACGAAGTCAAGACCCGAAACATAAATAACCCAGACCTGCTCATCGAGCCCGTCTTCACAAAAGATTTCCAGTGGACACGGTTCTATGACGTCAAGTATGATATTACAAAGCAGTTAAAGGTGGACTTCACTGCCAGCAGCATAGCCCGCATAGATGAACCGGAAGGAGGCGTTGACCGCCGGAGATACCCGGAACTGTTTGACGTGTGGCGTGATTCAATAATGACCAACCTTGGCCAGTTCGGTCGGACAACGAACTACTACCACCTGCTGAACCTGAACTACAATGTTCCGGTCAATAAGCTGCCCCTGCTCTCATGGGTGACTTCCAACGCGAGGTACAGCGCCAGGTACGACTGGCTGGCAGGAACCATCTTCCCTGACTCGCTTAATATTAATCCTGGCAATACCATCAAGAACTCAAACAACGGTCAGTTCACCCTGCAGGCCAATCTGACCAATCTATATAACAAGTCTAAATTCCTGAAGGAGATTGAGACCACCACCCAGCCAGGTGCCCGGCGGCGCATGAGCCTGGGCTATGAAGAGGTAACCCATTCGCGCAGGGGCATCCCCCTCAGGGCCGGAAGAGCGCGCATTATCAACCATAATCTCAAAACCAGGGATGTGACAATCACCGTCACGGCATCTGACGGCACTATCGTCAGCGGCAAGCATGAGGTGGTGTCAGATACGCGCGTGGATTTCACGCCTGACAATGATGTTAAAAGTGCCAGCATTGACATTAAGGGAAGGGTGGAGAAGAAGCCGGGCATGGCCAGCATCCTGGGCCGATATGCAGTGCGAGGGCTGATGGCACTGCGTAACGTTTCAGCCACCTATACCGTTGAGCAGGGACATATACTCCCGGGATACATGCCGGGAACATCTCTCCTCGGACAACAGAACTATGGAGGGATGTCATCACCGGGCTGGCGGTTCCTGGTGGGTCTTACGGATGAGCGGTTCTTTGATGAGGCTGTCATCAACGGATGGATCACCACCGACACCCTTCTGAACAATGCTGCCACTTTCAGCAAGCGCGAGCAGATCAACCTCAGGGGCAATATTGAGCCTTTCCCCGGGCTTCGCATTGATGTGACGGGTGACCGCCGCTATTCAGAGACCATCTCTGCTTACCTCCGGGCAGACAGAAACGGCAACTTTCCGGACAGCACCAGGAACACCCGCATCACCGGCAACTTCACAATATCAGTAGTATCATGGGGAACCGCTTTTGAGAAGATTCCCAAATCAGGCGAGTATGTCTCCGCGACCTTTGAACGCTTCCGTGATTACACTGCCATTATCTCTCAAAGGAGGGCCAATGACCGGCAGCAGACAGACAACCTGTATGATCCTCATTTTGACCCTGTGACAGGCGGGCAGGTCACCGGCCCCTATGCCAGCGGTTATGGCCTCACCTCGGCCGAGGTCCTTGTTCCGGCATTTCTTGCCGCCTATACAAGGAGAGACCCCGGGAAGATAACACTCTCATCCTTCCCCTCCATGCTTCACATAATGCCTAACTGGAGGATAAATTTTGAGGGACTGACAAAATTCGAAGCCGTGAGGAAAGTCTTTAACTCGGTGAGTCTTTCCCACCAGTACAGGTCAACCTATACCATAGGTTCATTCAACACCAGTCTCTATTATGATCCGGATGAGTCGGGCATAAGCCGGATTCGCGACATGAAATCAAATTTCATTCCTCAGTATGAGATCAATACCGTGACCATCAATGAGCAGTTCAGTCCGTTCATCAACATTGACATGGGGTGGAAGAACTCGCTGACCACCCGGATCGAGTATCGGAAGTCGCGTACCGTTACGCTCAACCTGGCCAGCAACCAGGTGGCTGACATAAGGAATGACGAGATTACCATCGGAGCCGGATACCGCTTTGACGATGTGGCTATAACGCTGCGTTCCCGTACCGGGCAGAGGGCACTGAAAAGCGATCTGAACATCAAGCTTGATTTTTCCATCAGGGATAACAAAACGCTGGCCCGTAAGCTGATAGAAGAGGTGAACCAGCCGGTGGCAGGACAGAAGGTATTTACCATTGGCGCTACGGCTGACTATGTGCTCAGTGACCGGTTTAACCTGCAGGTGTATGCTGATCATTCAATGAATGACCCGTTTGTAGCCAACACCTTCCTGACATCAAACACCAATTTCGGTTTCAGTCTCAGATTCACGCTGGTACAGTGATGAAGGGAGGCCCCTGTCAAAAAAAGCCTTTATCAGGGAATAAATATTAAAAAAGATGTATTTTTGACAACCTGAAACCTGAAGATCAAAGTCTAACATAAAAATATCAAGCAATGAACGTTCCGACAAACCTGAAGTACACCAAGGATCATGAGTGGGTTCTTGTCAAAGGCAATGAAGCAACCGTAGGCATTACCGATTTTGCCCAGCATGAACTGGGTGACATAGTGTTTATTGAGATCGAAACTGTCGGTGAAGAGCTTGGCCACGGAGAGGTTTTCGGAACGGTGGAGGCAGTCAAGACCGTATCTGATCTCTTCATGCCTGTCAGCGGCACGGTTAAGGAGAAGAACGAGGAGCTCGATTCTGCTGCCGAGCTTGTGAACAGTGATCCCTACGGACAGGGATGGATGATCAGGGTTGAGCTTTCTGATCCGGCAGAACTCGACGAACTACTTGATGCCGAAGCATACAAGAAGCTCATTGGTGCATAACTGACAACCGATAAAAAAAAAAGCTGCACCTCTGCAGCTCTTTTTTTTATTGCCGGATTTAATCGACAATCAGGAACCGACAATCGCAAATCCTACAGTGTTTTCTTTACCTGTACGGTCTGATAGCCCTCAATTACATCTCCCACCTTGATATCATTGAAGTTTTCAATGTTCAGTCCGCACTCGTAACCTGAGGTGACTTCCCTGACATCATCCTTGAACCGCTTGAGTGATCCCAGGTCGCCGGTGTAGATCACAATACCGTCACGTATGATCCTGACCTTTGTGTTACGGGTGATCTTACCGTCCCGTACAAAACATCCGGCTACCGTTCCCACCTTGCCGATCTTAAAGGTTTCGCGCACCTCAACGGTAGCAACGATTTCTTCCTTGATCTCAGGTGAAAGCATGCCTTCCATGGCAGCCTTTATCTCTTCAATGGCATCATAGATAATTGAGTAGAGGCGGATATCAATTCCTTCCTTCTCGGCCAGCTTGCGTGCGCTGAGAGAAGGCCTCACCTGGAAGCCCACAATAATAGCATTGGATGCTGCAGCGAGCAGGATGTCCGATTCGGATATCTGTCCCACGGCCTTATGAATGATATTAACCTGTATCTCCTCGGTGGAGAGCTTGATGAGTGAGTCACTGAGTGCTTCCACTGAACCGTCAACATCACCTTTGACAATGATATTGAGTTCCTGGAAGTTGCCGATGGCAATACGGCGCCCTATCTCATCAAGGGTAATATGCTTCTGCGTGCGCAATCCCTGTTCGCGCTGAAGCTGTGCTCTCTTGGTGGCAATATCTTTCGCCTCCTTGTCTGACTCCATGACATTGAATTTATCTCCGGCCTGTGGTGCGCCGTTGAGACCCAGTATCAGCACCGGCATCGAGGGGCCGGCCTCGGTGATCTTCTGGTTTCGTTCGTTGTACATTGCCTTGACATGCCCGTAGCAGCTCCCTGCAATAACCACATCGCCAACGCTGAGTGTCCCGGCCTTAACCAGCACGGTTGCCACAAAACCGCGCCCCTTGTCAAGTGATGACTCAAGCACTGTGCCCAGAGCATACTTGTCAGGATTGGCTTTCAGCTCCAGCAGTTCAGCCTGCAGGAGTATCTTCTCCAAAAGGAGTTCAATGTTGATGCCGTTCTTGGCTGATATCTCCTGCGACTGGTACTTGCCGCCCCACTCCTCAACAAGGAAGTTCATATTGGCAAGCTCCTCACGGATCTTGTCAGCATTGGCTGTAGGCTTATCTATCTTATTGATTGCGAAGATAATGGGAACACCTGCGGCATGCGCGTGATTAATAGCCTCGCGGGTCTGTGGCATCACCCCGTCATCAGCGGCAACCACAATAATAACAATATCAGTTATCTGTGCACCCCTGGCGCGCATTGCGGTAAATGCCTCGTGACCGGGTGTGTCAAGGAAGGTGATGATCTTGCCGTCATCAAGGGAGACGCTGTAGGCGCCTATATGCTGAGTAATGCCGCCGGCCTCACCGGCAATCACGTTGGTGTTGCGGATATAGTCGAGCAGCTTGGTCTTGCCATGGTCAACGTGACCCATCACGGTGACTATCGGCGGACGCGGCTGGAGGTTGGTTTCATCATCTTCCTCTTCCCTGACCGCTTCCTGCAGCTCGGCGCTGACAAACTCAACGGTAAAACCGAATTCCTCAGCCACCAGGGCCATGGTCTCGGCGTCAAGCCTCTGGTTGATTGAAACAATCAGCCCCAGGCTCATGCACGTGGAGATGATGTCAACCACAGGTACATCCATCATGGTGGCCAGCTCATTCACCGAAACAAACTCGGTGACCTTGAGTACGCTCTTTTCAAGCTCCCTCTTTTCGGACTCATCCTTAATCCTCTGGCTGATGGCATCACGCTTGTCACGACGGTGTTTTGCCACCTTCGACTTACTCTTGCTCATCAGCAGGTTCACATCCCTGATGTTCTTGTCCACATCTTCCCTGTCTACCTCTGGTCTGAGGGCACGGAACGACTTCTTTCTGTCACCACGGTGATCCTTCCCTGGTGATTTCTTTTCCTTTTTGGTTTCCGTTGCCGGTGCAGGTGCAGAATCAAGTGCAACCTTTTCACGAGATTTAGGCTTGATTCTTTCTCTCTTTTTGTCCTTCTTCTGTCGACCTTCAGCAGATTGTTCACGACTTTTCCTGACCTCGGGTACAAGTTCTATCTTGTCAATTATTTTTGGTCCGGAAAGTTTCTCATATCCGGGACGGAAGATTTCAGTCTCTTTGGGTTCAGGAGCGGGTATGGTCTCCTCATGTTCAGCCGGCCCGGCGGCGGGCTCGGGTTTAGCTTCCTCCACGGGGGCAGGTTCAGCCTCAACCTTTTCCGGAGTCTTTTTAGCGGCTGCCTTCTTTGCTGGTTTTTCGGGCCTGGCCAGTTTCTCCAGGTCAACCTTTCCAACCACTTTAGGCTTCTTCTTTTCAGTTGCCTCTTCACTCTCCGTGACAGGAGTCACCGGCTTTGTTTCTGCAACCGGCTGTGCGGGTTCAGCAGGCTTTTCTGCAGGAGCCTCAGGCTCCTTTTTAGCCGGCTTGGCTGGAGGTGTGAGATCAACCTTGCCAACGGTCCGGACCTCAGGCTTGCGTATCTCGGTACGAAGGTCAATGTGTTTCTTTACCCCTGAGATATCCGTGATGAGAATCTCCTCATCGGGTTCACCCGAGTCACCCTCCCTGCCTGTTTCCATATCTTCAATGGAAAGCGACTTCTTGGGAGTGATTTTTTCCTTGAGAGCCAGTTTCTCGGCATCTTTCTTCACGCTGAGATCACCGCTGTATTCCTTGACTATCAGAGCGTAAGCCTCAGGAGGGATCTTGCAGTTGGGATCATGGGAGATGTCGAATCCCTTTTTATTGAGGAACTCGACAATGGTCTGGATCCCGACGTTGAACTCGCGGGCTGCCTTGCTTAAACGTATGGCCTTCTTGTCTTCAGTCATATATTACTTATATGATAACCTCTTTTAAAATTTCACAATACTGCCTTCCGGGAAGCAGGTTATTCTTTTTCAAATTCTGACCTGAGGATGTTGATCACCTCCTTGATGGTCTCCTCTTCAAGGTCTGTTCTCTTCACCAGGTCATGGACCGTTAGCCTGAGTACACTGCGTGCAGTGTCACACCCTATTGCCTTAAGCTCATCAATGACCCAGCCTTCTATCTCATCTGCAAACTCATCAAGGTTCACATCTTCCTCATCCTCATTATCCGGCTCGCGGTATACTTCTATGTCATAGCCGGTAAGCTGTCCGGCCAGCTTGATGTTCAGTCCGCCTTTGCCAATGGCCAGCGATACCTCACTGGGTTTCAGGTATATCTCAGCCTTCTTTTCTGATTCTATAAGCTTGATGGATGTTATCTTGGCCGGATTGAGAGCCCTGGTTATAAAGAGCTGAATATTCGATGTATAGTTAATAACGTCAATATTCTCATTACGAAGCTCGCGTACTATGCCGTGTATCCTCGATCCCTTCATCCCCACGCATGCACCTACCGGGTCAATACGTTCGTCATATGACTCAACGGCCACTTTGGCTCTTTCACCCGGAACCCTTACAATCTTGCGGATGGTGATAAGGCCGTCAAAGATCTCAGGAACCTCCAGCTCGAAGAGCCTCTCGAGGAAGACAGGTGATGTACGGCTCAGGATGATGTTGGGTGTATTGTTCTTCATCTCCACCCTGATGACTACCGCACGGATGGTGTCACCCTTGCGGAAGTGGTCGGAGGGGATCTGTTCCGGTTTCGGCAGGATAAGCTCATTGCCGTCGTCATCGAGTACGAGGGTTTCGCGCTTCCATACCTGGTAGACCTCGCCGGTTACTATGTCACCTATCCTGTCTTTGTATTTCAGATAAATATTGTTCTTCTCAAGGTCAAGGATACGTGCCACCAGATTCTGCCTCAGGGCAAGGATCGCTCTGCGCCCGAAATCGAGAAACTTGACCTCGTCGGATACCTCCTCGCCAACTTCGTAGTCCTCGTCGATCTTATGAGCTTCGGAGAGCGGTATCTGGGTGTTCGGGTCAGTGAAATCCTCATCCTCTACTACTTCGCGGTTACGCCATATCTCAAAGTCACCCTTGTCAATGTTGACAATGATGTCAAAGTTGTCTGCCGAGCCGTATTTCTTCGCAAGCATTCCCCTGAACACATCTT